>Ga0065705_10002079_pt1 | contig 22714 bp, 20 predicted proteins | sample SwibulcommuniRL2_FD_59092 | JGI IMG/M metagenome (GOLD analysis project Ga0065705, IMG submission 59092) | Bulk soil microbial communities from switchgrass field near Rose Lake, East Lansing, Michigan, USA - RL2 Bulk Soil v2 (version 2) | ecosystem: Environmental > Terrestrial > Soil >...
CCCAAACGCGGACTGGGGCGTGCCTACATCGATGCAATCCCGCACATCCGCGGCCGTTATGTGATCATGGGGGATGCTGATCTAACGTATGATTTCCGAGAAATTCATTACTTCATCGATAAACTCGCAGAAGGTTACGAATTCGTGATGGGCAGTCGCTATCTCGGATATATCCAACCAGGTGCAATGCCTCCTCTGCATCGGTATTTTGGTACGCCTCTCACGACGTGGATCCTCAATACCATGTTCGGAACAAAGTACAGTGACATCCACTGTGGGATGCGGGCGATTACCTTGGATGCGCTCAAAACGATTAACCTGACTTCTCAATCCTGGGAATACGCCTCGGAAATGGTTCTCAAGGCAAGCCGCTATAAACTAAGAATATCGGAAGTTCCTATCAAGTTTTATAGAGACCGTGAGGGCCGAGTAAGCCATCTGAAACGCGCTGGCTGGACAACACCCTGGAAGGCAGGATGGATCAATCTGCGTATTATGTTCCTCTATGGCGCCGACTTCTTCCTGTTAATACCAGGATTCTTGCTCTTTATTTTGGGGTTCGTCTTTACAACCAGCCTTGTAGGTGGTGAATATTCAATTGGAGACGTCTTTTTCAATTTGCATTGGATGTTGCTTGGATTAACGGTAACAACCCTGGGATACAGTGCAGTGCAATTAGGGGTTATTTCACGAATTTATAATAAATTCGATCATATTATTATCGAATCAATAAAGAAAATAGTCACCTACGATCGGGGTGTCATCACTGGTTTTGTGTTATTCATTTCCGGGCTGCTGCTCAATGTTAACTTAACCATTCTTTATATCCAGGAAGGTTTGAGATTGGCAAGTATTTACTACCCCGGCGTGTTTGGCTTGCTGCTCATGATCCTGGGATTTCAGACGTTTACTTTTACTCTCATCCTCCAGATGATACTAAGAAACAACAATACCACTACGGAATAGGAGAGGCATTTAAGTGTTATCGATAGAAGGTGTCAAAAAAGTATTTGTTACCGGTGGGGCCGGATTCATCGGCGCGCATCTGGTGAATACCCTCCTCGATACAACCACCGCGGTTGTCACCGTATTTGACAATTTCAGCACGGGACGCCGGTTTCACTTCGGGGAACGGTTATCCAATCAGCGTCTTACAATCGTTGAAGCAGATGCGAAAGATCAGGATCAATTGATGCAGGCGGTGGAGGGTCATGATATCGTATACCATTTTGCTGCCAACTCCGATATCGCCAGGGCGCAGCAGGAACCGTCTGTTGATTTTATGAACGGTACTCTCCTGACCCATAATCTATTGGAAGCCATGCGTATTACAGGTGTGAAGAGGATTGTGTTTACGTCCGGCAGTGGCGTCTATGGTGAAGTCAGTTCTACTCCGGTCTCGGAGAACTATGATCGCATGATCCCCATTTCGACGTATGGTGCATGCAAACTGGCATGTGAGGCGCTGATCAGCGCCTACAGTTTCATGTTTGACATAACGGGAACTGTTTTTCGCTTTGCGAATGTTGTCGGTCCCCAACAGACCCATGGCGTTGCTTATGACTTTATCCACCGGCTTGCCCAAAATCCCACCGAACTCAAGATATTTGGTGATGGGACACAGAGCAAACCATATATCTACATTGAGGATATCCTGAATGCATTTTTCCTGATGGAAAAGACGCAAGTCAGCGGTTTCGATGTTTTTAATGTTGGCTCACAGGATTATTTAACTGTGCGCGAGATTGCTGATATCGTTTGCGAAAGAATGGGACTGCACAACGTCAACTATATGTTTACGGGAGGGTCTCGAGGATGGAAAGCCGATGTACCGGTCTATCGCCTCAACACCGACAAGATTCGATCCTACGGCTGGCATAATAAACGAAATTCACGTGAAGCAGTGACAGCAGCCGTCGATGCAATGCTAGCCCAATTGAATTCCGAAAACCGGCGCTGAAACAGCAGGTCTGAATTATTTAGTCCAGGAGCAATCATGTTATTAGGCGATTCGATCGGCAAGATTTTTGTAACGGGAGGAGCCGGTTTCATTGGCAGCCATGTGGTGGATACGCTCCTGCCGCAGGGCTATCAGGTTACGGTATATGACAACCTTTCCAATGGAAAGTTAGAGTATATTCACCATCATCTTGATAATCCCCGGTTCCACTTTCTGCAGGCAGATGTATTGGATTTACCGAATTTGACAGAGGCCATACGTGGACATGATCTGGTTTGGCATCTTGCTGCCAACACCGATATTATTGGTGGTTATGCCCAACCCGAACGTGATTTACGAGACTGCACGATGGCCGCGTTCAATATCGTCGAAGCCATGCGCCTCACAGGCATCCGTCCGATACTTTTCTCGTCCACCGGAGCGGTCTACGGGGATCTATGTCGAGATGTGTCTGTTCCCGAGTCAGCAGGTCCACTTTTACCGGTGTCGACGTACGGCGCGGGAAAGATTGGAAGCGAGGCATTCCTATCTGCCTATTGTTACGTTTATGGTTTAAGGGCGTGGATTTTTCGTTTTGGTAATGTAATTGGAGCGCGCATGACGCATGGCGTGATCTACGATTTTATTCACAAGATGCGACAGAATCCCCGGGAATTGCTGATCCGCGGAGATGGACGGCAGGAAAAAAACTATTTTCTGGTGGAGGAATGTATCGAAGGAATGGCGTATGCTTTTCGTAATATTGCCATGACAGAAGATAAGCCCTGTGACATCTTCAATCTGGGCACGACCTCAATTACCAGGGTGACAGCTATTGCAGAGATCATTCGAGAAGAGATGAATCTTCCTGAAGCAAGCATTTTGATTGAAGGAACAAAAAAAGCCTGGCCCGGGGATCAACCGCGTGTACATTTTACCGTGGATAAGATCAACGAACTGGGCTGGAAGACCGTGTATAGTTCTGATGATGCGGTAAGGATCGCCGTTAGGCGGATGTTAGGTAAAACCGACGGGATGATGTAGGGTAATTAGCAAATGAACAAAGTCTGTATTGTTGGCGTTTGGCATCAAGGTGCAGTGGCAGCTGCATGCCTGGCAGATCTGGGTTATCAAGTCGTCGGTGTGGATCAAGACGATTTGCGGGTGCAGAATCTTAACCTGGGAAAGGCACCTCTGTTTGAGCCCGGCTTGGATGAGTTGCTTTCCAAAGGTATCGGATCAGGAAATTTATCCTTTACGACCAGTCTTGCAGAGGGCATGGCAGATACCCGTTATATCCTGATGATGTTCGATACTCCGGTTGACGAAAATGATGAAACAGATTTGAGTGGCATTTTTGCCGCTGTGCGTGACATGGCTCTGAGTATCGTGGCGGACTCCACACTTATCGTTACTGCACAGATCCCTATTGGAACTTGTGACCAAATCGCCCAAACCGTTCGGGCTGCAAATCCGGCTGTGGAGTTCGGAATCGCTTATATCCCGGAAAACCTGAGACTGGGTCAGGCAATCGACAGATTCCTGCATCCCCCGCTCCCTGTAATTGGTGCAGACGACGAAAAGACTTTTGAGCGCGTAGAGAAGCTGTTATCTGTTTTATCTTCTTCCTGGCTGCATGTAACTCTGAGAACCGCCGAGATGGTCAAGCATGCTCTAAATGCCTTCCTGGCAATATCAGTTTGTTTTGCAAATGAGCTGGGGAATCTGTGCGACGTTACAGGCGCGGATGGTACGCTCGTGGCAAAAGCATTGCGCATCGAACCACGAGTTGGAGCGAAAGCCATGTTATCTCCGGGACTCGGCTTTTCAGGTGGGACCCTTGCCCGGGACATGCGAACACTGCAAAAACTGGGTGATCTGTTTGAGATCGAGACATCCCTGATTGATGGTGCGTGGGAATCCAATCAACGTCAGAATCGTCTGGTTGTGAGGAACTTACAAAAAATATTTGGCTCCTTAAAGGATCTAAATGTAGGCGTATTAGGCTTGACCTACAAACCTGATACCAGTACATTGCGGCGTTCAGCATCAATCGAAATTATCAATGAAATGGTTCGGCAGGGTGCCCATGTAAAAGGATACGATCCCAAAGCGGATCGGTCGGAGTTGGAGCAACATAAAGAATTTGAGGTGTGCTCCGATGCTTATTCTGCTGCCCGCGATGTTGACGTTCTGGTATTAATTACTCCCTGGGCAGAGTTTAAAGATCTGGATTACCAACAGATTTTTCCATCCATGAAACAAAAGGTGATTTTTGACACTCAGAATATTTTGGACGTGAGTTTACTATCTGCGAAGGGTTTTTCCGTGATCGGAATTGGACGAGGAATGGGATTGAAGAATAACGAGGGATCCAAATGAGGATAGCAATCATCGGTGCAGGGTTACAGGCAAGGCGTCGCGCACCCGTCATAAAGGATTGGCCTGGTGCAGAGTTGGTCATTATTACTGCCAAAAATAGGCAAGAGGCAGAGTCGCTGGCAAACAAAATGGGATGCGAAGCTGGAGAGGGATGGGAGAATGTTGTTACACGTCCAGATATAGATACGGTTCTCATCTGTACCCCTCCGGATATTCACGCAGCCATAGGGATCGCGGCCCTGCAGTCAGGCAAGCACGTACTGTGTGAAAAACCGCTCACAAAAACAATAGCAGAGGCTGAACAGTTGATTGCCACCGCGCAGTCGACAGGTTTGACGCTCAAATGCGGTTTTAATCACCGCCATCATCCGGCAATATGGAAAGCAAAAGAGTTGTTCGATCAAGGGAGATTCGGCGAGCCGATTTTTGGACGCTGCGTCTATGGCATTTGTGGCCGCCCGGGCTACGAGAAGGAATGGCGTGCCGATCCCCGTATTGTCTCTGGTGGACAGGTCATGGAACAGGGTATTCATGCGGTCGATCTTTTTCGGTGGTTCCTCGGTGATTTTCAAAATGTCACCGGATTCACATCTGCGAAATATTTTGATATTCAGCCTCTGGAGGACAATGGTTTCGCACTATTACGCACGCATACCGGAGTGATCGCATCGATTCATTCGAGTTTAACGCAATGGAAAAATCTCTTCACATTTGAGATATTCGGTTCTGACGGGTACTTTCGAGTAGAAGGTCTGGGCGGGGGTTATGGAAACGAAAAACTGTTTATCGCCAAGCGGGATTTCAATGCCCCGTTCACCGAAGAGGCGATCGAATACCGAGGCGACGATCGTTCCTGGCTGGAGGAATGGAGAGAATTTGTGGCTGCCATCCAGGAAAAACGCGAACCACTGGGAAATGGTGTTGACGGCTTGGAAACTCTCAAAATAGTGCATGCGATGTATCAGGCAGCACACAATGGACAGACCGTAACCATGTGACATGAAGAAATGCATTGTTACTGGAACATCCGGGTTTATCGGTTCGCACCTAACAGAGTTTTTGCTCAAACAGGGTCTTACTGTATTTGGTCTTGATAAAGAGAAGCGCAAGTTCCATGCCGATCTACAAGGTGACTTTCATTTTATTGAATGCAATATTTTGGATCGCGACCTTGTAGCGAATGCCGTAGCGCAAATTCAACCGGATTATGTGTTCCATCTCGCGGCCCAAAGTCTTCCGAAGAATTCCTGGGAAGATCCTGAAACAACCTTTCGGATCAATGTTTTTGGAACCTTGTATTTACTGGATGCGATACGAGCAGCCAGGGTTGACCCAATCATCCAGATGTTCTGTTCAAGTGGGGAATATGCAATAAGCAAAGACGGTAAACCGATTGCTGAAGACCAGTTGCTGGAACCGTCCAGTCCTTATGCTCTTAGCAAAATAGCTCAGGATCAGCTTAGTGTTCTGTATTGGAAGGCGTATAACTTGCGAATTACGCGAGTACGGCCCTTTTTTGTCATTGGACCCCGCAAAGTAGGGGATGTCTGTTCCGACTTTGCCAGAGGTGTTGTTGCGATTGAGCGGGGCAGCGCAAGTGGGCTTAAAGTAGGAAACTTGAACATTGTCCGCGACTTCCTCGATGTACAGGACGCGGTCGAGGCGATTTATTTGATTGCCAACCGGGGCACACCGGGTGCGGTATACAATATTTGCTCTGGCACAGGTCGCAGAGTTGGAGAAATCGTCGACGGATTTCGGCAGCTTTCCAAATCATCCATTGAGCTTGAAATAGATAGTTCACTACTCAGACGTCTGGATGAGCCGGTTAAGATCGGGGACAACAGCAAACTGATCGCCTTGGGCTGGAAACCATCAATGCTTTTTCAAGAGTCGCTGCAACAAATACTTGAATTCTGGCGTCTTGAAAGCCATTCTCTGCAACAATAAAAATTAGTGTCTGGAGCATATCTTATGGTAGACAAGGAAGAATTTGACCAACATGCCGATACCTATAATGCAGGCCTCTCGCCCTATGTGAAAATCACAGGTGAATCCATCGAATTTTTTGCTCAATCGAGAATAAAATGGGTTGCCAAACAGCTGAAAACGCGCGGCGATATGCCACAAAAAATTCTTGATTATGGTTGCGGGATTGGCGTAGCCACACCTTTTTTTCTTGATGAGTTTGGAAATGATTGCACAATCACTGGAGTTGATGTCTCGTCCGCTTCACTGGATGTTGCAAGGTCGAAATACGGGGCCGGCAATATCAACTTCGTAACATTGAAGGATCATTTCCCATCCGCGTCAATGGATCTGGCATTTTGTAATGGTGTGTTCCATCATATTCCGCTCGATGAACAGGATAGCGCGATGCGATATGTATATGATTCGCTCCGTCCGGGCGGATACTTCGCATTATGGGAAAACAATCCTTGGAATCCGCTTACAAGATATAATATGGCGCACGCGGAAATCGACAGGAATGCAATAGCCATTATTCCACCACATGCAAAGAAACTGGTGGTAACGGGACAATTTGAACTACTAGAGATGCAATTCCACTTTATTTTTCCAAATTTCCTCAAGTTTTTAAGGCCCTTGGAAACGTTGTTCGCGCCGTTGCCAATTGGAGCACAGTATGTTGTATTCTGTCGTAAGGCTGCCTCATGATCATAACCAGAAGCCCGCTTCGCACAACACTGGGAGGGGGCGGTACGGATCTTCCATCGTACTATCGAACGTATGGAGGTTTTCTCATCGCTGCCGCCATCAATAGGTATGTCTTTGTTACAGTAGCACGGCCGTTCATAGAGGGAATTTTCTTAAAATACTCACAATTGGAAGAAGCCGATAACGTTTCCAGCATAAGACATCCTATTATCCGTGAAGCTGTTCGGATGTTGGACTTCAAGACACCCCAATTGGAAATATCAACATTAGCGGACATACCCGCCGGTACGGGATTAGGATCTTCAGGGAGCTTCACCACTGCGTTGCTAAAGGCTTTATTCGCGCACCGCAGACGTTTGATTCTGCCGGATGAATTAGCTCGCCTGGCCTGTCAGATTGAAATCGATTTATTGAAGGAGCCGGTTGGCAAACAGGATCAATATATAGCGGCATATGGTGGTATTACCTGTTTTGAATTTAATCCCGACGATTCGGTCGAGGCATATCCATTGCCTATCAGTATGGATACACTTTTCGACCTTGAAGATAATCTCCTGCTTTTTTTTACCGGGTTCTCCCGCAGCGCATCTACCATTCTAAAAGACCAGGATACACGAAGTAAGGACATGGATGAGGATATGCTTAGCAATTTACATTATGTCAAAAACCTGGGATTGCGCAGCAAGGAATTGTTGGTTGCTGGAAAAACTTCGGAATTTGGCGCATTAATGCATGAGCATTGGGAGCATAAACGCAGGCGCTCAAAAGGCATGAGCAATCCCCATATCGATGAATGGTATGAACTTGGAATGAAGAATGGTGCGTTGGGCGGCAAGCTTGTTGGAGCGGGCGGTGGCGGCTTCTTAATGTTCTATGCGGAGGATCGCAACCGTTTACGTCATACAATGTCAAAAGCTGGATTGGAAGAAGTCCGTTTTCGCTTCGATTTTGACGGAACCAAGACTCTAATTGGATGAAACTTTACCCTGTTGTGATTTTAGCAGGCGGATTGGCAACTCGCCTCCGCCCAATGACAGAGAGAATACCGAAAGCCTTGGTAGAAGTGGGGGGACAGCCGTTCATCGCTCATCAGTTGAATCTGTTAAAATCACGAGGCATTCAAACAGTGGTGATTGCGACCTGGTATAAGGGTGAAATGATCCGTGAATTTGTAGGCAACGGAAGCCGCTTTGGGCTGGAAGTAGCCTATTCCTTCGATGGTGAAAAACCTTTAGGGACTGGTGGAGCCATTCGAAATGCTTTACCGTTGCTGAACGAGCCGTTTTTTGTACTGTATGGAGACTCATATCTACCCTGTAACTACGCTGATATTCAAACATTTTTTGAGTTGCATGAAACCCCAAGCCTGATGACGGTTTACCGCAATACAGGTAAATGGGATACCAGCAACGTTGAGATTGTTAATGGACAAATTGTTTGCTACGATAAGAAAAATCGCAACCAGCGCATGGAATTCATAGATTATGGACTTGGCTTGTTCATCCCGGAAGTATTTTCATCCTTACCATCGAATCAGCCCGCAGATCTGGCAGAGATTTATCAAACCTTACTGGAAGAGCAAAAATTGCTGTCCTACGAAGTAACGCAGCGATTTTATGAGATTGGCTCCTTTGATGGGCTGAATGAGTTAGACGAATTGCTTACCCGCAATCCAAATCAATTTTGTTAGAGGAAAAGTTATGAACTTCACCGAAACCTTTATCGCAGAGGCAGTCGAGATTCTCCATAAGCTGGATGTTTCTGCAATCGAAAAAACTGTTGACGTCCTGGTCGAGACGCGCGAGCAGGCTGGCCGGCTCTTTATCCTCGGAGTGGGTGGAAGTGCAGCGAACGCATCCCATGCCGTTAATGACTTCAGAAAAATTGTGGGAATTGAAACGTATGCTCCAACAGATAATGTTTCAGAGCTTACAGCACGCACCAATGATGAAGGATGGGCAACTGTATTCAAGGGCTGGCTGGAAGGAAGCCACTTAAATTCAAAAGACACAGTTATGGTGTTCTCCGTTGGCGGAGGAGACTTGGAAAAAAACATCAGCCCTAATCTGGTCCTGGCTCTCCAACTGGCAAAGGTATGTGGGGCCAAAATCATTGGCATTGTGGGACGCAACGGCGGTTATACGGCGCAGGTGGCTGATGCATGCATCATTGTTCCCGTTGTTAATTCACAACATGTTACTCCTCATACAGAAGCATTTCACTCTGTGGTTCATCACTTATTGGTAACGCATCCTCGTTTGAAAACCAGAGAGACTATGTGGGAATCCGCCCAAAAATGAGAAGGCTGCCTGGTATCTTTCTTGATCGCGACGGCATTCTTAATCGTGCCATCGTCCGTGATGGAAGACCTTATCCACCATCCCAACTGAACGAGTTGGAAATTCTTTCAGGCGCCAAAGCCTCACTTTGCCGTCTGGCTGATGTCGGGTATATCTTGATCGGCGTTACAAATCAACCAGATGTCGCCCGAGGCACTCAATCCCGTGAATTAGTAGAAGCTTTGAATGCTGCGGTTCAAACCAGATTGCCAGTCCGTGAGATTTTCGTATGCTATCATGATACGGTAGATCACTGTAATTGCCGCAAACCAAAACCAGGCTTAATTATTAAGGCAGCAGAAAAATACGAAGTGGATCTCTCACGCAGTTGGATGGTAGGCGATCGTTGGAAGGATGTCGCAGCCGGGCAAGCCGCCGGGCTGAAAACAATCTTTGTTGATTATCACTACACGGAAGCTTATGAAGGAAAACAAGCCGACTTTATTATCGGAGATACTGCGTATCTGGCCGATATCATTTTGAAAGGATGACAATGCAAACAATTGAGCAGTTGAACGTGAAGATATTCGCTGATGGAGCCGATCTGGATGGGATTTTGGAGCTTTACCGAAATCCATATATTAAAGGCTTCACCACCAACCCAACACTGATGCGCAAGAGCGGCATTTCTGACTACGAGAAATTTTCTCGCCAAGTATTGGAACACATAACAGACCGGCCGATTTCATTCGAGGTTTTCTCTGACGAATTTGATGAAATGGAACGCCAGGCTCGTAAAATCGCATCCTGGGGGAAAAATGTATATGTGAAGATCCCTGTAACAAATACCAGACACGAATCATCTGTGGATTTGGTCCAATGCCTGGCAACGGAAGGTATACAGCTAAACGTGACTGCGCTCATGACGCTGGAGCAGGTCAGACGAATTTCGGAGGCGTTGAAAGATCATGCTCCATCGTATATCTCTGTATTTGCGGGACGCATCGCAGATACCGGGCGGGAACCAATGCCTTTGATGAAGGAAGCTGTTGAAATCATGAAGCCTTACAAATCTCAAGAATTGATCTGGGCCAGCCCACGCGAATTATTAAACATCTTCCATGCCGACCAGATTGGATGTCACATTATTACGGTGACGCATGATGTCCTCAAAAAATTGTCACTTGTCGGCAAAGACCTGGATGAATTTTCCCTGGATACCGTCAAGATGTTCTATTCGGATGCCCAAAAGGCTGGTTTTAAGTTATGAGCAATATTGCTCTTTGCCCATCTTACCAGGAGGTTGGTGAGAGTTTATTTCCTATATGATGGACCATTTCGACTTTTAGAGAAACGAGGATGATGAATACGCTCGATCTTGGCTCAAAATGTTAAACCAAAACGAATATACATTGATCCAAAACCTTGTTTTGGATCAATCATTCTGTTTTTTGCGTCTTGAAAACAAGAGCGCTGCGTGAGTTAACAGCAGTTAAGGCAAATGAGTAGTAGTTATTCTTGAAACTGTTCACAAAAGGAATAACCAATGTTGAACAAATTTGTAAGTCGGCTTCTTAGAAAGAATATCCCTATACAAACGCCGAGCCTTAACAAGGTTGCTAAAAACAGGATTCTTGAAAGATATGTCAACAGGCCTCTTCCTGAACTCAGTTATGCTACAGTAAAGGACTTTTGTGATAGTGCAGACCATCTGAGGTATGTTATGCGTATGGATGGAGATCTAAAAGACGTTCAACGTGCCTGGATGATTAAAGCCATTTTGGGCCAAATTCCGATTGGCGGTAATTTATTGGAGATTGGCGGAGGGGAACCAATTGTATCCAACGGTTTGCAGGAACTTGGCTACAACGTAACTATCATCGATCCTTACGACGGCGCGGGCAATGGTCCTCGACTTTACGAACATTTCAAAAAGTTATATCCGAAAATCAGAATCATCAAGAGCTATTTTGAGAAAAATAGTCCAGTGCTTGAGAATGAAAATTTTGATTGTATTTTTTCTGTTTCCGTGCTGGAACATATTCCTCACGAAAAACTTCCTGACCTGTTCGGCGGGATTGCGTCCTATTTGAAAAACGGAGGACGGTCGATTCACTGTATTGATCATGTTGTTGCTGGTTTTTCGACGGAATGGGCTAGAAAAGGTATCATTGAAATGCTTGGCGGGCAATATACTGTGCAGCATCCCTCCTGGCAAGCAAGTGCTATTCACGAAGCAGTGGAAGAAACCTACGAACTATTTTTTTCTGAGCTGTTGGCCGATATAGAAACGTATTATCATTCTGCCTTAGGTCACAATTTGTGGCGTACGGGTTTGGGCCTGCCCTATGAGCAGTTCCCCTTCCGTAAGATCGTCTCCGTGCAAACATGTGCAACAAAAAGCAATTTTATAGCGCCTAGTTGAGAATCTGTGCACAATACTCACCCCATTGTCTCGGTTGTAATTGTCAACTGGAATAGTGAAAAATACCTTTTATCCTGCTTAAATGGGCTAAAAAATCAGACTTTTAAGGATTTCGAAACTATTATTATTGACAATGGATCTAGCGATGGCTCACTTAATAGGCTTGAGACGAATATTGATGCCAACACGAAAATGACACGTCTGGAAAGAAACCTGGGGTTTGCGGCGGCAAACAACATAGGTGCCCAAATCGCCTGTGGAAAATGGTTGGTTCTACTTAATGCCGATGCCTTTCCAGAATCAGACTGGCTCGAAAACCTTGTGGCTGCAGCGGAAGATCATCCCGAAATTGCAAGTTTCTCTTCACGTCAAATTCAAGCCAATAGTCCGATGTTCCTAGATGGTGCGGGAGATGCATATCATGTTAGTGGAATGGCATGGCGTATTGGCCTTGGATATCCAGCAAAGTCAACTGCTCTGAAGCCCGCCCCTCTTTTCAGTGCATGTGCAGCCGCAGCGATGTACCTGCGCAAGGCATTTCTAGATGTAGAGGGGTTCGATGAAGATTTCTTTAGCTACTTTGAAGATGTGGACCTTGGCTTTCGGTTCCAATTAAAAGGCTATCCATCTATGTACGTTCCAAATGCCATCGTCCACCATATTGGCTCTGCTACCTTTGGCGTACGGAGCGACTTCGCTTTTTATCATTCTCACCGGAACATGATCTGGACCTATTTTAAGAACATGCCTTCATCTATGCTTTGGTTCCATTTGCCAGGTCACTTAATTGCAAATTTCATTTATCTCGTATATTACACATTGCGCGGACGCGGGAAAGTTCTTTTGAAGGCAAAATGGGACGCTATCGTGGGTTTACCCAAGGTTTTGAAAAAACGCCGAATTATCCAGAGTTCTCGCCGTATTTCAAATAAGGATCTTTTTCACTTAATGCAACATGGTTGGCTACAACCCTACCTTCTGGGAATTCAGCTACGAAAAGCGCTTAAGAACGAGCAAATGGATTTGGCGTAATGCAAATCCTGGCACTCACCCGATATGAGCGACTCGGCTCCAGCAGCCGAGTTCGCTTTTATCAATACTTTCCGTACCTGGAAGAACAAGGTCTTGAAATTTTCAACGCTCCTTTCTTCGATGACTCCTATGTTCGCAGTGTTTATGCAGGCAAAGCGGTTGACATTAAGAGTATTTTGCGTGGCTATATCAAGCGGCTATGGATCTTATTTGGCAGCGCCAACTATGACCTCGTATGGATCGAGAAGGAACTCTTCCCATGGCTGCCAGCCTGGTTGGAAAAGCTTCTAAAAATGTCGGGCATTCCCATGGTCGTCGACTATGATGATGCCGTCTTCCACCGTTACGATATGCACCCATCGGCGCTGGTACGATCTTTGCTCAGTCACAAAATAGATCGCGTGATGAGCTCAGCTTCGCTGGTAATCGCAGGCAACGAATATCTGGCTGAAAGGGCAAAACAGGCTGGGGCGAAGCGAGTGGACATCCTGCCGAGCGTTGTCGATGTCGATCGATACAAAATAAAAAGGGAAATCACCGGCTTGTCCACCCGTATAGGATGGATCGGTTCACCAGTCACTGCTCCCTATCTTAATGAAGTCAGGCAGGCGCTGGAAATTTTGGCTCGTGAGACGGATTTCAATCTGACATTGATTGGTGCAGGGAATTCTGCTCCTTTTCCAGGTGTGCCAACAACCGTTTTGCCGTGGGATGAGGAACTCGAACGTTCCATTGGCGAGATGTTCGACATAGGGATCATGCCGCTGGTTGACGGCCCATTTGAGCGCGGTAAATGCGGCTATAAATTGATCCAATACATGGCGGGCGGATTAGCCGTCATTGCATCGCCCGTCGGCGTTAACGAGAAAATTGTCGACCCGGGCAGGAGCGGATACCTGGCGTCGTCCACAGAGGATTGGCTGCAGGCGTTACGAACTCTATGTCATAATCAGCAACTCTGCACCGAAATGGGAAAAGCCGGGCGCCAGAAGGCAGAACAATTGTATAATCTTCAAGTCACAGCGCCGAAACTCCTGGATCTATTACGAAGCACACAAAAGGCAAAAACCAAAGCAAAATAGAGCCCTTACCATGTCAAGAATTCTCCTCTTCGCCAACACAGACTGGTATCTCTATAATTTTCGTCTTTCTCTTGCCAGGGAATTGCGCGCCCGGGGACATGAAGTAATTCTGCTATCCGCTCCGGGACCGTTCGAAAACCTTTTACGGGGAGAGGGATTTCAATGGGTAGCCTTTCCGTTATCCAGGCAGGGCATCAACCCGCTTTATGAACTGTGGACACTGTGGAGACTCACCCGCCTGTACCATCGTCTCAATCCCGATATTGTGCATCACTTTACAATCAAGCCTGTGTTGTATGGCTCCCTTGCGGCTCACCTGCTGCGAATACCGGGTATCATCAACTCAATTACCGGGCTGGGGCATGTGTTTATCGATTCTGAACCGATCACACGCCTGCTCCGCCGCCTTGCGAGCTGGCTTTACAGGGTCAATTTGCGTGGCACAGAAGTAATCTTTGAGAATCCGGAAGATCGGAATATTTTCATCCAATGGCGGTTCATAAAACCCGAGCAATCCCACCTCATCCTCGGTACAGGTGTGGATGTGGAACGATTTCGACCCACAACGAAAGAAAATATTGTACCCATCGTTCTCTTTTCAAGTCGTATGCTGGTGACAAAAGGCGTACTGGAATATGTCGAAGCCGTCCGCATTCTAAAAGAGAAGGGACTACATGCGCGCTTCGCTCTTGCAGGGAAAGCGGATCCTGGTAATCCAGCTTCCATTCCCGAGGAGCAGATCGATCTTTGGAAACAATCCAAAATGCTCGAATGGTGGGGGTGGCAGGATGATATGCCATCTGCTCTGGCCAAAGCCGACATTTTCTGCCTGCCGTCCTACCGGGAAGGTGTACCAAATGCGCTACTCGAGGCGACCGCCTGTGGGCTCCCCATTGTCACGACGGATACCCCCGGCTGCCGCGATGTTGTAACAGATGGGGTAAATGGGTTGCTGGTGCCCGTAAAGAATGCGCGAGCAATTGCGGATGCCCTGGAAAGTCTGCTTGTGGATCCGGAATTACGGCGCAAAATGGGCAATGCCGGCCGCGAAATCGCCATCAATTTTAGCAACATAAAGGTGAATCGGGAAACGATGATTGTTTACGATACGCTGATCCAGTACCCCAAAAAATAGCTGCGACAGTAATCTTCAACCCCCTGAAAAATGTTTCCGTTTTCTGGTCCAGCCAAAATGATTGACCTGGTAAGAGAAGTGTTTTGATGCACAAACCAAAAACCTCCCAGAATGTAATCCTCGTCTACTCATTTGTTGTGGTGCTTTGTTCCGTTTTCCTGTTGATCGGAATGATTCTATCCCCTTCCGAACGGGAAAATTCATTCATTCTTGGTCTTTCACTGTCACGCCTGGTAGTCGCCAGTGGATTCCTCGTAACGACTGGTTTTTTTGTGGCGCTTGGGTTGAAGGGATTGAGGGATGCTGAATGGGCAGCGAGGTTTCTCGAGAAGTGGTTTGGCGGGACGCGTCTCAGTAAAGCAATAGCCTGGTTAGCCGGTATCAGCCTCGGGCTTGGATGGATCGGATGTTTTCTTCCTGCATATCGTGCCGGGGTGCTTGGGGCATATTGGGGGCGTATCCAGCCCATCATGGTTTTCCTCCTGTGTGCAGGTTTTGCCACTCTTACAGTATTTCTTATCCGGCACAGAAGTCCAGCCAATCGAGATGAGCGAGTTCCGGGCGCATTTCGATTGACCGCTCTCTTGTTCACAGTCAGCCTGCTCCTTTTGGGCTTTATGCTCATCAGTAAATATGGATTGTATGCTCCAGAAGATTTTTGGTATGGTGCCGGCGTTCCAGTACTGACGTTGCAGCTAATAGTTTCCATCTTTGCAGGAATATTGTTTTCTCTGATGGTGCGGAAGCCCGATTCAAAAAGAACGGATATAGCAGTCTGCATCCTCTTATTCGTGGTAACTGCAGCTGTTTGGGCAGGAGAACCTCTTCAGAAAAGTTTCCTGTTTACAGAACCACGGCCGCCCAACCAGATGCTCTATCCTTTTGCCGATTCTGCAGCGTTTGATGTGGGCAGTCAGTTTGCGTTGATCGGGCAGGGCATTTACATTTTCAACAGCCCCTTCAACGATCGGCCACTTTATCTGAGCCTGCTGGTTTATTTGCACTCCCTGTTCGGACAAAATTATGAACTGTTAATGGCAGCCCAGGCTGTCCTTTTTGCGGTCCTTTCGCCGCTCATCTATTTGATTGGCAAATCTCTCAACATGAGGGCGGTGGGATTTTCTGCTGCGGTGGTTGCCATGCTGAGAGGCATCAATTCGATCGCCGCCAGCAGCATGATCGACATGGCGAACCCCAAAATGATACTCAGTGATTTTCCGGCGGCTCTTGGAGTGGCGCTGATCATCTTACTTACCTGTGAGTGGCTGAAGAAGCCGGAGCAAAAATGGCAGTACACCCTCTGGCTCGGCGGTGCCATCGGTCTAACATTAATGATACGACCGCACGCGCTGGTCATCCTGGTTTTTCTCCCCTTCTATACCCTCCTGAGATTTGCGCCTCAATGGAGGAAATGGCTCTTCGCGTGTATGCTGATTGGACTTGGACTCCTGGCAGTTACGCTGCCCTGGGAACTGCGAAATGTAGCGCGCGGCGGAATTATGTATCGTTCGATTGTGATCAAGATCGAGGATGTAATCAAAAAGAGGTATGTACCTTCCAATGATGCCGGGCGCTTCCCCAGATTCACACTTCAGAGTACTGGGACGCTAACCTCGCTATATCAACCGCTGGGCATTGCTCAGGAACAGCCCTGTAATTCGCTGACATGTTTCGCACCGAAGCACTTCGTACACAATACCGTCATGTCCATCCTTAGCCTGCCTACCTCTGCGATGCTTGACGATCTGCGTCATACCGTCAAAGGCAACCCGACATTTTGGCGAGCCGGTTGGGATGGCAACTTCACACCTTTATCGCTATTGTTCTTTCTGCTGAACGTATTTCTCATCCTGCTGGGAGTCAGCGTTACTTGGAAACACTGCGGACTGGTGGGTTTGGTTCCCCTGGCAGTTTTCGCGATCTACAACCTGTCCAACGCAGCTGCCCGCACCTCGGGTGGGCGATACATTGTCCCTGCAGATTGGATCATTTCCATCTACTATTTGGCAGGCATACTTTACCTGTTCCAGGAACTCGCCGTATCTCTCACTCTGCAATTATCATTGTTCTATACAGAAAATCAGGAATATGTCAGAGTAAGCGCTGCACGATCCCAATGGCTGACAACTTTCCTGGTCTTCAGCATGCTCCTTGCTGTGGGCTCGGTCATTCCTCTTTCAGAGAAATTGCATTCCCCTCGGTATGCAGAGTTCAACGCCACGAATGCTCTACATGAACGGGAAACACAGCTCACGAAGGCAGGTTTGGACATAAAACAGATCGATGCATTCCTGAACAATCCGGGGGCTGAAGCCCTGGTTGGACGAACGCTGTATCCGCGTTCATACAAGATGGGTCAGGGTGAGGTCACCTTTTACTTCTACCCATTCACAGTCATGGATTTTCCCCGTACGGGTTTTTTCCTGATTGGACCCAACGGTCAGAACAGCATTTTGTTACCCGGTGGCGTACCCAAACAGTTGCCTCACGCTGCAGATGCACTGGTTATTGGCTGCAGGGGAGAAAACTACTTTGATGCGCTTATCGTCGTCGTACTTGACCAAACTGACGCAGTCTACGCACGTTCTCCGATGTCGGGGTTGACATGTCCGCTGCCACAACCTGTTTGTGAGAACAATAATTTATGTAGATAAACAGGTCTGTTTAGGAGTGCGATTAGAAGGCAAAATGCACAGGATGCAAAGCTCCTGTGCATTCTTTGTGAATGAACCCGTTTTGCTTATTTGCTGCTGGTATGGTTCGCTACGTCAAAGACCACCGTCAGAATCGTGATGGTTGACATCACGATTCCTGTATAAATTCACTAATATTCTATGGGAGACCCGTAAAGTCGCTGGCGGACCAGTAACCAGAGTCGATGATCGCGGCCTTGACGTTCGCCTTATCTACCGAGATGACTTCGGAAGACTTGGCAGGAACATCGATCTTGCCATTGTTGTAGGTATTGGTTTGAAGAGGCGCCTTGCCTTCGAGATAGGCAATGGCAACGCTGATCGCATCAGCGACGAGGGTGCGGACATCCTTCAACACTGTCATGGACTGCTTGCCGTCGATGATGTATTGGATCGAGGGCTTTTCGGCATCCTGCCCGGTGACTACATAACTGGTCACATCACTGTCGGCAGCGAATGTGTCGGCGATCGCGCGAGCTGTACCGTCATTCGGAGCCAGAATAAACACGTCACCCTTATCTGCAGGGGACGCATCGGTCAGGTTGGACTCCGCCAAATTCTTGGCAACATCTGACTTCCAACTGGTGGTGATTTGACCGATGATCTTGCTCATTTCATCGCGGGTCAAGGTTGCCTTGTCCTGAACGCTTTCGGCTTCACTGGAGTTCTTGATTACGAACGTGCCGTCAGCGATCTTGGGTTGAAGAACATCCCAGGCACCCTGGAAGAACAGGAAGGCGTTATTATCGGAAGGCGCGCCAGCATAGAGGTAAAGTGGATTGCCGGAGCCAGAAGCCTTGTCCACAAGATACTGAGCCTGGGCGGCCCCTACAGCGATACTATCAAAGGTGACATAGTAATCCACCGCTTTGGTATTGAGGATCAAACGATCATACGAGATGACCTTGACACCTGCCGTGCGGGCTGCATCGGCCGCGGCAGCAGCGACTGAACCGTTCTGCGGACAGATAATGAGGACTTTGATTCCCTGGGCGATCAGAGACTCGACGTTGGCCTTTTCCTTGGCGGGATCACCCTGGCTAAAGAGGATTTCCACATCATAGCCAGCCTTTGTCAGGGCATCCTTGAAGCGAGTTTCATCCTGAATCCAGCGTGGTTCATCCTTGGTTGGAAGGACGATACCGACTTGGAGTTTGGTACCTTGTTCGGTTGGGGCGGCTGCTGGCTTACAAGCGGAAAGTACTGTTGCTGCAATGACGACGATCGCCATCAGGTTGTACCGGATTGTTTTAGACATATCTTTCTTCTCCTGTCCTTGGTAAATCGTGCAAACGGACATACCATGGCGCCTATTCGATATGGAGTATTGCCTAATTTCAAAGGCGATTCGTTTTTTTATCCATATAACACAAGCAAAGTCTATCCTATTGTATTGCGAATAAAGCATTTATATGTACCCCAACAATTTTGTAAACACTATACGGGTCATTCAGTGTGCGCACCAGCTGCAAAAGGCGTCACGGCCTACGCACAAGGTCGTAGTCAGTGTCTATCCGGACTAGGAGTTGTTCCGAAAGCAGGCATTGCCTGCCGGGACAGGGACTTTCGTAAACATAAAAGATCTCGATACCGCATCCATGAGGCAGGTGATCGAAGATGCTATCAGGTAGCAAACAGGAAAATCAAGTGGTTGATGTTTGTCCCCGTTGGATCGGTTTTGATTAATTCACCCAAGGCTTCGAAAAAGGGATACGCAATATTATCCCTTCAGCGCTCCAGCCATCAATCCACGCAGGAAGAAACGACCGAGGAAGATATAGACGAGAAGGGTTGGCAATGCGGCAAGAAACGTGGCAGCCATAAGAACATTCCATTGCACGAGTTGACTTCCCGCGAGGTTATTGAGCGCAACAGTCACCGGCCAGTTTGATTGATTGGTTAGTATCACGGCAAACAAGAACTCATTCCAGGCTTGCGTAAATTGCCAGATAATGACCACAGCAAAACTTGGCGCAGAGAGTGGCAATATGATATGGTGATAGATTCCGAACAGACTCCCACCATCAATACGGGCGGCTTCAACAATTTCAGTCCCAATCCCTGCATAGTAGTTCCGGAAGATCAGCGTGGTGATTGGGATACCATAGATAATGTGCACCAGGATCAAGCCGGGAAGATCCCCATACAAATTGATGGTTTGCATGAATTTCACCAGTGGGATCAGGATGCTCTGGTAGGGAATAAACATTCCAAACAGGATCAAGGCAAAGATCACATTGGAACCACGAAACTTCCACTTGGAAAGCAGATATCCATTGAATGAGCCCAGGAGGGAGGAAAGTAGTGCCTCCGGAATCACCATAGCCAGGCTATTCCGCAGGTTCGGTGCAAGTTGCCGGTAACCCGCAATAAAATTCTCGATACGCAAACCACTGGTCGGCAGGTCCCACATGGTTTTCAAATCCACTTCATTGAATGGCTTTAGCCCAGTGAGCACCATCAGATAAACAGGCAGCAGATAAAAGACGGCCAGGGCCAGCAGCACTATATAAAAAACGGATCGTATTGCCCGGCGGCGGGTCATAGCTCTGCCTCCGCCCGCATGCTGGTGATCAGATAGGGAACGACAAGGATCGCCACACTGATCAGCATGAGTATGCCAATCGCCGCACCCTGGGCGTAGTTCGTGCCATCAAACGTTGTTGTCCACATATAGATTCCCGGAACGTCGAGGCGCTGGTCTTTGCGTCCAAGCGCAACAATTAGATCGAAAATCTTGAGCGACATGTGTCCAAGGATGATGACTGCACTCAGTGTTACGGGGCTTAGCATTGGCAGAATCACATAACGGTAGATTTCCAACTCACTCGCCCCATCCACACGCGCAGCTTCGCGAATCTCCTCTGAAATGCTGCGAATACCGCCCAGGTAGAGCGCCATCGCAAACCCCGAAAGTTGCCAGACTGCAGGGATGACCGTATACGCCATGCCCCAGGGAGGAGGCGTGGCATGCCACGTGCTGATGAGAAAATCGAGTCCCAGATTCTGGAAAAGCAGATTAAGGCCGGTCGTCCGGCTGCCGGTCGCCGGATTCATGAGCCAGGCCCAGACCACACCAGATGCAATGAATGAGATCGACATGGGAAAAAGAAAAATGCTTCGAAACAGACTTTCTCCCTTAAGTTTTTGATCCAGCAAGATCGCCAATCCCAGTCCCAGGATCAGGCAACCGAGAATAAAGCCAACGGTAAAAACTGCCGTATTGCGTACATCGATCAGGAAACGCTGGTCATGAAAGATCAAATCTGTGTATTGCTTTAAGCCCACCCATGTGTAATCAGGATTCAATCCTTTCCACTTACTGAGCGATACCCGAATGGACCACCCAATAAAACCATATACAAAAATAGCCACTGCCACAATAGACGGGAATAGTAGAGCCATGGAAAGAATCGTTTCATCCTCGAACATGGCAACAATAACGAGTACGCCTGAATAAAAAACAAGCCCGCTGATCAAAAGCGCAATGGAGGTTAGATTCTTTCCGGCGATTTCAAGCTCTGTTCCTGAAAGAAAACGAATAGAGAGGATCCCCGCCAGGATTAATAGGATCGCCAGAATGAGTTGCGGCATGCGAAGAGAAAAACTTCGAGTCATGAATTACCTCTTGGTCGTGCGGCGTTTGCCCTACGATACGTTATTTTACCGCTTGTCCACAGGACTGCTGCCTTGTGCGGCACTATGTAATTCAAACTGGTTGAGGACGTATACATCGAGTGAATGCTTTTTGCATGATCTATTAATGGTAAATGGGCGGCTTGTCAGCAAGCCGCCCATTGTCCTACCTATCAAACGGCGTATCTATTGGCACACGCCGTCGGATGCACATGCATCGACCAAAGCAGTTTGGAAGCTGGCAACGTCGGTCGGATTTGCGAGGAAGAGTCCAAGTGCAGTATCAATCTTGGTCTTCCATGCATCATTAGCAACGACACCGTGGGTCAGACTGCCGACCACCGTATCCGTGCTCCAATCACTGCCGGCCGACTGCAGATACTCGTTGAACAGGGATTGATCGCAATCTGTGCGGGCACAGATGGAGCCCTTGACCGGGTTGAACGCTTCCTGGCCTTCCTTCGAAGCTGCAACCGTTAACCATGCGTTGGTGGCATCTGGATTCTTGGCATTTGCAGGCAGCACAAAGCTATCAGACAGGAACACGAAGATTCCGTCCGTGCCCGGGACAGGCGCCCAGTCAAAATCCGTGTGGGCTGCTAGCCCAAGACCATCCGGAGCCGCATTCTCGAAATAGCCATCGGCCCAATCGCCCATGATATTGAAGGCAGCATCGCCATTGGTCACCAGTTGAGCCGCAGGCTGCCAGTCAGCCAGCTGTGCTGCATCGCTGTTGGTGTATGAGAGCGCTTTGGAGAAATTCTCCAGAGCTGCGGTAACGTCCGCGCTGCTCCAGTCGGCGCCCGCGGTCCATAGCGCGTTCCACTTCTCAGCACCTAAAGAGCCAATCATGACATTCTCAAACAGGTGCATGGCTGTCCACTGCGGACCCAGCGCAAGGCATATCTTACCCGCTGCCGTGATGGTGTCGCAGGCGGCAAAGAACTCTTCCCAAGTGGTGGGAACTTCCACACTGGCGTCGCTGAGGACGGTCGGGTTGTACCACATGACGTTCGAGCGATGAATGTTCACCGGCACCGAGTATGGATGTCCATCCTGTGAAATGAGGGGGATAAGAGTTTCAGGCAGAACATCGGCAAAGCCGGTCTCCGCAAAAAAATCGTCCAACGGCGCAACCTGGTCCGCAGCAACGTACGTACCAATGATTTCCTGGCCAGCATGGGCTTGCCATGAATCTGGCGGATCGTTCGCTTGTAGACGAGTTGCAAGGACGGCGCGTGCATTGGTACCGGAGCCACCGGCTACCGCGGCGTTCACAAACTCAATATCCGGGTATTTCTCCTTGAAGACCTCAGTCATCGCGGTCAGGCCGGCTGCTTCACCACCGCCAACCCACCATGAGAAAACCTCCACCTGCCCGGCCGCGGGTGCTTCTGTTGCGGGCGCTTCGGTGGCCGGAGCTTCCGTTGCCGGC
>Ga0065705_10001865_pt1 | contig 22647 bp, 20 predicted proteins | sample SwibulcommuniRL2_FD_59092 | JGI IMG/M metagenome (GOLD analysis project Ga0065705, IMG submission 59092) | Bulk soil microbial communities from switchgrass field near Rose Lake, East Lansing, Michigan, USA - RL2 Bulk Soil v2 (version 2) | ecosystem: Environmental > Terrestrial > Soil >...
CCCGTCGCTAATCGGTTGCCTTGGTAGCGCCATTCGGACCCGCGTGCTCGACCACCTGTCCGATCGGTCCTTGGCGTCCAAAGCCGCCCGTCGGAATGCCCCGTTCGACGAGCTGGCCGCTCGTGCGGTAGTTGTGGAAATAGAGCGGGATCCCCTCGGCCACGTCGTCGGCCCGAGTGTTCTGCAAGTGGATGTGCAGGTGCGGCTCGCTCGTGTTGCCGGAGTTGCCGACTTTAGCCACCGGCTGACCCTGGCTCACCGATTCGCCTTCCTTCACAAGAATCGAGCCGCGCTGGAGGTGACAGAGGAAGAGAAACTGCGCCTGGCCCCGGTCTTGCACTTCGATCACCACGTGGTTGCCACCAGCCGGCGTTCCACCGAGCACACCGATCGGCTGATCGGGCATTCCGTCGAGCACGGCGGCCACCTTGCCATCGGCGGGGGCCAGTACCGGCAGGCCGTAGCAGAGATAGTCCTCCCATCGGGCACCGTCGCCGCGGAAAGTTCGGCCATTCTCGGCGACCAACAGGTCATAGGCCCACCGCTGATTGGGATAGGCGACGTGGTAGTTGACGCCGGGCGTTCCGCCGCCCCAGCCCACCAGGATCGGCCCGTCGAGCGGGAGGCGAAAGCGGACATCGCTCGGGCGATTGTCGTAGGACGATGGATAGACGCGAAACATGGCCGTCGAAGCGACGAGCGCTAGCAAAGCCAACACACCCATCACGCGCCAGCGGTTGATCATCGGAGGCTTCCAGAGGGCCCACACCAAAGCAATGATCAGCATTCCTGCCGTAACGACGATCCACAGCGAAGGATCGCTGCCGATGACCCAACAAACCCAGCCGAGCGGGCCAGGACGTATGTGCGGGACGAGGTACAGCGCGACTTGAATAACGAGCAAGAGCGCGACGAAATAGAGCCACAAGTCGGGGCGGGGACGGCGAGGATGGCGAGCGTGCGCCGTAATGCGCACTTCTGCCACATCCAACAGCTCCCGCTTTCGGTCATTGGCATCTCGATCCGTCATGCGGCGCTCCTGGTGCGAGTGCCATTGTAGGCCCATCACCGCATACAGCGAAAACTGCCAGCCTGCCAGGATATAGATGCCTAGCCCGTGATGACCGGCAGGGGCTTGGCTTTCATCGAAGTGGTGGAGACTCGCGACTTCGCGGTGATCGCTGAATCCACTGGGCGATCATCCCGCCCAGCAATCCTGCGCCCAGCGCCAAGAGATGCTTGAAGATGCCGTGAAACGCGACGGTTGCGAAAAAGTCGGTCGGCTTGCCATGCATTTGCTTGAATAACAACTCCGAAACCGCATCGATCCCGCCACCAATCGACATCTTAATGCCGGCGGGAATGAAATGGACGAGGAGAAAGGCGCTGCCAAACAGCAGAAAACCGACGGCGAATGCCTGAGTTTCCCCCCGGCGGTAAATTGCGACGAGGACACAAACCAGCAAGGCGAGGACCAGCGCAAAAAAGATTCCCATTGCCCAGAGCGGACCGGGGGCGCACAGTGCCAGGCAAGCGGGCCCGATCAAAGCGAGCGCGATAAACAACGTGCTTAGGCGATAGCGCATTTATGAAAACGGTTGGCGTGCCCCAGGGCGAGTGTAGCCGAATTCTTGCGCCCTGTCGGCTGCTCTTCACAGCCGTTTATTTCCGGTGCAGCAACTAGGCCGCGAAGACCCACAACGCTACAAGCTGAACTGGCAGCCGGCCAGGACGTAGAGCCCTCGTCGGTCGTGGTCGACAAAGGCATTGTCGAGCGTGTTCTCGACGAACACGGCGCCGTAGGTCTCCAGATAGTCGGTCCAGTGCCGGCTGGCCTTGAACAGTCCGCGGCGCGTGGGAGTGTCGTGCTCTGGGACACCGATCTCTTCGGGATAGAACTCGCCGTAATTGGCCGACAGCGACCAGGCTGCTCCTTCGTAGCCGAGGTTCACGTAATAGCCGACGCCGCGGATCGGCTCGAGCGGGGCCTTATTGAGATCGCGGAAATAGAGGCTGCGGCCCCAGGTGATGTCGTTGGGGTCGAATCCGGGCCGCCGAAAGCCGTAGTGGTCGAGAATCACTTCGCCCGAGAGGGTCCAATTGCCGCGGCGGAGCATGGCATCGAGACCGTAGTGCTCGTTGTATTGCTTTTGACTCTCGGAGCCGACGCCGTCCTGTACTTTGACCGATGCGCCGCAGGCGAACCATTCCTGATCGATTCCCGCGCGGGCAATGAGGGCTTTGGAGGAGTTGGTGTCCTGATTCGGTCCGCCGTTGGTCAGGGCCGCGGTAAAGGTCCAATTGTCCGGGTCCCATTGGGCCAGCACGCCCGTTTCGCGAAACTGGATCACTTCGCTGCGGATGAACGGTGAATCGTCGAAATTGTTTTTGTAATTGGTGAAGTAGAATCGGCCGAACGGCGTGACGAAGCGGCCCGCGGCGAAGTACCAGTCGCCGCGGCGGGCGGCCAGATAAAGCTGCGAGATGCTGACGATGTCGATGTCGAAGTTATGGGCGAACGACTCGCGGACCGGATCGTCCACGAGCACGTTGCGGTCAAACGGCTGCGTGAAGAACAGCTCGCCTTCGACCTGCACGAGCCAATCGCCGACTTCTTGGTGAATCCCGCCATCGAGCACTCCCTCGACGGCAAAGGTCTCTTCCAGACCGGTGAATTCGATCCGCTGGTCGTTGAGGTAGTAGGCGCGGGCCTTGCCGCCGAGATGATAGCAGCACTCCGATTCAATTGGCGGCAGGAGCTCGATTACCGGTTCGTCAGCCGCCATGGCGCGCACCGCGATCACAACAAGCGCGACGAGGGCGCAGAGGGCGATGCGACTGATCGGGGTCAATGTCATGTAAGGCAGGCTGGAAGCCTGCCCCACTGGCTTCGACCCGCTACAAAGCGCAAATCCAGTGCGCACGGCATCTTCGGAACGACCGGCAGGATCGGCAGAAAGCCCCCAGGCCGCAGGATTTGCCAAGCTGATGCGTCAGCGGGGCCTCGCTCGCGCTAAGGGCTAGTGAATTGGCACCTGCGTTTGCAGCAGGCTGGTGGCGATGGCTCGGAAGACGGGCTCAACAGTGTCCAATTCGCGGCTTTCGGCCTGATAATGCCAAAGGATCACACCGGAGGGGCTCTTTACGCAGCGGATCTTCGCCTCGACGAGCAAGTCCAGGTAAAAGAAGGCGATATCGACCCCCTTGGCCTCGCTGTCAGCGATGGTTTCTTTCGCGGGCAGGACTTCCAGATCGGGATAGACCTCGCGGATCGACTCGACGACTGCCTGGACTGCTTTGCGGGCGTCTTGATCAGGCGGATAGACCTGCAGCGTCCAAAAGCCCGTTTCCCGGCTCTGGAGGGTCACCGTCCGTGGCCAGTCGGCCGTTTCTTCGTCCAGAACTTCCCAGTTTTCCGGGTAGAGGAAACGGACGCCGAATTGCTGATACACCGCTGGCATGAAGTTCAACCTAACCCAGCGGCGCGCGGGGCGACAGCAGTGCGGTGCAAGTCCAGGATGCCGCAAAGTTTGCCGTAGCTAGCAGATCGTTCTGCCAAGAAGTAGCGGTCGAATCGCTTCTTATTGCCACCTCCAGCCTGTTTTTGGTATGAGATGCTGGCGCGATACTGCGGCCCTTGTCTCGTGCAGGAACACCAGCCCCGCCGATATGCCAGATTAGCGGGTCCTCTCGCCGCCAGGATTCCCATTGACGACACCAATGGATTGCACCAGGAGACGGGCACGGATGCCAATTCGTCCCACCCGCGAGAGAACGCTGCGCGCGGTCGCGGTTCTTTCTCAGGGGGCATTCGTTGTCGCGATGATGTCGATCGCCGGCTGCCGGGTGCTGCGTTATCCGAAGGCGTCGGACGAGACGATCGCGTCGGCGCGGCAGCTCTCGCTGCAAGCCATTGCGGCTCGCGGCCAAGGGCGGTGGGAACAATCCGAGGCGCTGTTTGCCCAGGCCGTGCAGCAGTGCCCGCGCGATGAGCGGGCCCGCTGCGGCTATGCCGAGTCGCTCTGGCAACGGGGCGAGCAGGAGCAGGCAGTTGCCCACATGGAAGAGGCTGTCCGCCTCTCCGGTCACGATCCGGAACGGCTGGTGCAGCTTGGCGATATGTATTTAGCTCGCGGCGAACTGCCACGGGCCGCAGCCCAGGCCGATCGGGCGATTGCCGCCAATCGCGACCTCGCAAGCGCGTGGGCGCTGCGCGGTAAGGTGCAGCAAAGCCAAGGGAGCCGGACCGAGGCGCTGGCGAGTTTTCACCGGGCTCTGACCTTGCGGGGTCAGTACCCCGAAGTGCAGCTTGCTTTGGCCGAGATTTATCGCGAGCAGGGCCGTCCGCAGCGGGCACTCACGACACTTCAGAGCCTGGCCGATAGCCTGCCGCCCGATCAGGTGCCCCTCGAGGTGCTCGTGGAGCAGGGGTTTGCCCTGCGTCAACTGGGCCGCCATCGCGATGCGGCCCGCGCGCTGGCTCTTGCTGCCAACCGCGGCAATCCGTCCGCTGATCTGCTCTATGAGCTCGGGCGTTCACACCTCGCAGCCGGCGATACGGCGGCAGCCCGACTGGCCGTCAATGCGGCACTCGCCCGCGAACCAAACCATGCCGGCTGCCTGGCCCTACGCGAAGAACTCGCGGCCAGCCACGGCATCATGGCGGCAGCCATGCGGTAGCCGTAGGACAACCGGCTCGGTTGTCCACGAAGAGCAATGCAGGGGCTCGGGACAAGCGAAACGTTGTCCTATGAAACTACGCCGGCGTGGGCAGCGCCTTGCACTCGACCACTCGACAGGCCGTGCCCGACTTGGCCAGCCGCTCGACGGCGGCCTGGGCCTCGCTGGCATGGCGATAGCTGCCGACGAGTCGCCACAAATGGGGCATTAGCTGGTCGCGCTCTTGTACGCGAAATTGCCGGGCCATTCCCCCCGGACAGGCCACCCCCAGCACGGGCCCGCCCGCATTCTCGTCATGTTCGGACATTCCAATCCCTCCTTCACCTGGCGCGGCGGCTAATCGGTATTTATCGGCCGGCCGGCTGGGGCGCATGCAGTGAAAATCCGCAGTTTGTGGAGTTTCGCCGGCTGGGCCGCTAAATTCTGCAGTCAGACTGCTGATTCGCTCGCCCTGCGGTGGGAGAGACAGACCATGACTGGACCGGGTTCGCTTGTCCGCGGGATGCCGCAAGGGGCGTTCTTCGTTGCGCTGATCGTTGCCCTCACAACGCCAATCGCTTCCATGAATGCCCAATCGACGCCGAAAATCGCCGCCGGCTACGACCGCGGCGGCCAAATGGCGGGCCAGAGCCGCTCGGTCACGATCGCCAAACGCGGAATCTGCGCCACGAGCCATCCGCTGGCATCTCAGGTCGGACTCGACGTGCTCAAGGCCGGTGGCAACGCGGCCGACGCTGCCATCGCCGCCAGCGCGACGATCGCCGTGGTCGAGCCGATGAGCTGCGGCATCGGCGGCGATCTGTTCGTGATCTACTGGGACGCCAAAACGCAGAAACTCTACGGCCTCAACGCCAGCGGCCGCAGTCCATACAAATTGACGCGGCAGATCTTCACCGAGAAAAAACTCGATCAAATTCCCGAGACCGGACCGCTCAGTTGGTCGGTCCCGGGCTGCGTGAGCGGCTGGGAGACGCTCCGCGAGCGGTTTGGCACGCGGCCGCTGACCGAGTTGCTTCAGCCGGCGATCGCTGCCGCCGAGGAAGGCTGTCCGGTCCCGGAGGTGATCGCGGGCTACTGGACGTCGAGCGAAGCAGCGCTAAAAGCCTGGCCCGATTCGGCGGCCGCGTTTTTGGTGAATGGCCAGCGAGCGCCGTGCGAAGGTGAGATCATGAAGCTGCCGCGAATGGCCGCGTCGCTACGGGCGATTGCCGCGGGCGGGCGCGACGCCTTCTACAAGGGAAACATTGCCAAAGAGATCGTTGCATTCAGCGAGAAAAATGGCGGATACTTTTCGCTGGCCGACTTCGCGGACCACAAGGACGACTGGATCGAGCCCGTTTCGACCAACTACCGGGGCTATGACGTTTGGGAACTGCCGCCCAATGGCCAGGGCATCGCGGCCCTGGAGATGCTCAACGTCCTGGAGCACTGGGACCTGGCATCGCTGGGGCACAACTCGGCCGAGCACCTGCACCTCTTGATCGAGGCCAAGAAACTTGCCTTTGCCGATCGCGCCCGGTTTTACGCCGATCCGGCGTTCGGCGAACTGCCCGTGGCGGAGCTGATTTCCAAGTCGTACGGCAAGTCACAAGCGGCCCGCATTGACCTGAAAAAGGCCGCGGGCGATGTGCCTCCGGGCGATCCCAAGCTGGCTCGCGGCGACACGATCTATCTGACCGTCGTCGATAAGGACCGCAATTGCTGCTCGCTGATTCAGAGCAATTACCTTCCGTTCGGCTCGAAGGTCGTGCCTGGCAACGTCGGCTTCGTGATTCAGAACCGCGGGGCCCTGTTTGCCCTGGACGACACGCATCCGAATCGTCTCCAGCCGCACAAACGGCCGTTCCACACGATCATTCCGGCGTTTGTCACCAAAGACGGGAAGCCCTGGTTCAGCTTCGGCGTGATGGGGGGCGACATGCAGCCGCAAGGGCACGTGCAGATTCTCGTGAACCTGATCGACTTTGGCCTGAACGTGCAGGCGGCGGGTGACGCGGCACGCATTGTTCATACCGGAAGTGCAACGCCAACGGGCCTGCCTGCCAAGGGAGTCGGCACGGTCAGCGTCGAAGCGGGCGTTTCGGATGAAGTAATCGCCAAGCTCCGTGCGCTGGGTCACAACGTAATGCGGGCCCGCGGCGGCTACGGCGGCTATCAGGGGATCCAGATCGACTGGGAAAACGGCGTGCTGCGCGGGGCGACGGAATCGCGGAAAGATGGAGTCGCGGTGGGGTACTGATTTCAGATCTAGGATTTCTGATTTCGGATTTAGGATTGCGGAGTAAGGGATGCCGTCGCCTCCTATCCAATCCAAGTCTCCTCCAGCGGCAGCGTATCACCCGCTGCTGTTGATCGTCACGGCGATGGCAGCGGGAATTGCCATTGACCGCTACTGGCCGCTGGCGGCGGAAGTCTGGTTTCTCGCGTCGGTTGCGGCGCTTGCCGGTTGGTGGATTGTCTGGCGGCAAGGTTGGGACACAGTTGGTTCGAGTGTGCTATTGGCGAGCGTTCTGGCCGCGGGCGGGGCCTGGCATCACGACCAGTGGAATCTGTTCGCTGACGATGAAATCGGCCGGATGGTCGAGGAGCAGATTCACCCGATCGCGATCGAAGGCCGGGCGATGAACTCGCCGCGCTGGGTGCCGGCGCCACCGATGACGGCATTGCGGACGATTCCCAAAGGGGACGAAACCGAGCTGACGCTCTGGATTACCGCAGTTCGCGATCGGCAAACCTGGCGGCCTGCCAGCGGCTGGGCCTCGCTCGATTGTGACGGGCATCTAACGACCGTGCGGGCCGGCGATCGGCTGCGGATTATGGCCCTGGGAAGCCGGCCGATGAAGCCGCTCAATCCGGGCGAGTTCGACTTCGCCGCCTACGAGCGGAGCCGTCGCACCTGGTGCCGTTTGCGCGGCCTATTTCCGGAGAGCGTGACGGTTGTCGAGCGCGGCAGCGATTGGTCGCCACGTTTGTGGCTGAGCAATGTGCGGCAGGAGGGGACGGGTCTGTTGCGGCGGTCGATTCGCACCAGCCGCGCGACGCTGGCAGCGGCCATTCTTCTCGGGGCTCGCGAACAGCTCGATCCCGAACGCAACGAAGGCTTCCTCGTCACCGGCACAATTCATGTCCTCTCGATCAGCGGCTTGCACGTAGGCATTCTGGCGTGGGGTTTTTGGGTCGTTCTTCGCTCGGGAATTCTGCCGCAAAGACCCGCCCTGATCGCCGCGATGGTGCTCACCGTCGCCTACGCCTTTTTGACCGACCTCCAGCCACCGGTCGTGCGAGCCACGGTGCTGGTCGTGGTCCTCTGTCTCGCTCGACTCGCCGGGCGGCAAGCATTTGGCTTCAATCCGCTCGCCTTGGCGGGCATCTTCGTGCTGGCCTATCAACCCTCGAGCTTATTTCTAGCCGGGCCGCAGCTTTCATTTCTGGCCGTGGCAGTGATGATTCTTTTCGCCCCCGTGCTCATGCCGCAGCCGATTGTCGATCCGCTCGACCGCTTGATCGCAACGACCCGGCCCTGGCCAGTGCGATTCCTCCGCTCCTTGGGCGGCAGCGTGTGGCGCGTCTGGCTGACCGGGGCGTTGATTTGGACCATTTCCCTGCCGATTGTTTGGCAACAGTACAACCTCCTCTCGCCAGTCGCCCTGATCATCAACACGGTGATCTGGATTCCGATCACCATCGCCCTCTATGGCGGCTTTGGCACGCTCGTGCTGGGTCTTGTAGCGCCGCCGCTGGGCGCCCTCTGTGGCTGGATATGCGACGGCTGCCTGTGGCTGATGGAAGTGGCGATTCACTACGGCCGCGAACTGCCGCTGGGCTATGCGTGGCTTCCGGCACCGCCGACGTGGTGGGTCGGCCTGTTCTACGTCGTATTCGCGGGAATGGCCGCCTTTCCAAAGCTGCGGCCATCGCGGCGGTGGTGGTATGTGCTGCCAGTGGTCTGGTTTGCGGTCGCGGTAGGATTGGCGAGTCCGCAGGCGAAAGACCGGTTTGCGGCATGGCCGCGCCGCGAAGAAGCGGCGACCGGCCGAGCTGAGTCAAAGGTCGCCTGCTCGTTTGTTGCCGTGGGCCACGGCGTTGCCTGTCTTGTTGAGTTCCCCGATGGGAAGACGCTGCTGTACGACGCCGGCAAGCTTGGCTCGCCATTGGGCGCCGTGCGGCCCGTATCGAGTGTCCTCTGGTCGCGCGGCGTCACGCATCTCGACGCCCTGGTGATCTCGCATGCGGATTCGGATCACTTCAACGCGATTCCTGAATTGCTCGATCGATTCTCGGTCGGCGCGATCTATGTTTCTCCCATGATGTTCGAGACGCCGCAGCCGGCGGTGGAGGAGTTGCGCGCGGCGATCGAGCGGGCCGGCGTGCCTCTCAAACTGATCTCGGCCGGTGATCGCCTCGGCAGCTCGGCCGACGTGCGCCTGGAGGTGATGCATCCGCCGAAGAAGGGCGTGCTGGGAAGCGACAACGCCAATAGCGTCTTGCTCAAAATCGAATACGCCGGCCGGCGACTCTTATTGACGGGCGATCTGGAGCCGCCGGGGCTCGACGATGTGCTCGCCGAGGAGCCGCTCGACTGCGACGCGGTCATGGCCCCGCACCATGGCAGCCGGCGGAGCGACCCGACTGGCTTCGCCCTGTGGAGCACGCCTGAGTACGTCGTGATTAGCGGCGCCCGCAATGCCGAGGACGAAGCCGACATCGATGCGGTGATGGACTCTTACCGAGCTCGCGGGGCCGAGGTTTATCACACGGCACAGGACGGATGCGTGCGGATCGAGCTAAGTGCAAGTGGCGTGCGAATCGCGACTTTTCGCCCGCATAAGTAAGAGTGTCATCCCAGGCGCAGAGCCGCGCACAGCCGGAACGTACAATGGGCCTTCGCCCGAGTGTTCCTGTCCTCTCTCCGTGCCTTCGCACATGACCAAACTGCCCTCTCGCTCGATCGCCGTCTTGCTGACACTGCTATTCGCCTGCCACTCGCTGCCGGCCGCTGAATCTTGGGCCGATGCAAAGCTGACGGTCAAGGACGGCCTGGAGCTTTGGCTCGACGCCAGTCGGGCTACTGCCGATAGGCCCCCGCCCACCGCTGGCAAGCTGAGCCGGTGGCTCGATGCCTCGGGCCATGGGCGGCACCTGGTTCAGGAAGCGGCGGAAAGGCAGCCGCAACTTCTCAAGGTTGGCCAAGCGGCCGTGGTGCGGTTTGACGGGATCGACGACCACCTGCGGGCGGTAAAGCAAGCCGCCGAACTCAATTCCCTGACGGTCTTTCTGGTCGCCGCGCCGCGGCAAAATGCAGGTGCCTTTCGCGGTCTTTTGGCATTCAATAAGGCGGGCGAGAAGGACTATACGAGTGGCCTCACGCTCGATCTGGGGCCGTTTGGTACACCACAGTTTTCGGCGCTTAACGTCGAAGGGCGCGGCTTCGGCGGCGCTCAAAGTCTGCGCAAAGGGGATACGCCGTTCGGCCGGCTCTATACACTCGAGGTCTCGTCGGACGCTGCGGCTAAGGCCATCAAGCTGGTCGTCGATGGCCAGGCCGAAGGAGGGCGGCCGCGCGACGGTTCGCCGCTGAGCATGGACGAGATCACGATTGGCGCGCGGTATTACAACAACGGCGCAGGTGAGCAACACGTCGATGGTTGGATCCGCGCCGACATTGCCGAGGTGCTGGTCTATAGCCGGGTGCTCACAACGGATGAAACGAAGTCAGTCCGCGATTATCTGGCCGCGAAATACGCCGCCTTGAAGGACGCTCTGCCGCCCGACGGCGATGGCCGCTCTCAGCCGTTGGTACCCGTGAAGAACCCGCCGCCGGTGCAGCTGTTCGCGCCAGGGTTCTCGGTGCGCGAATTGCCCGTCGAGCTGACGAACATCAACAACGTGAAGTATCGGCAAGATGGCACGCTGGTTGCCGTCGGCTACGACGGGCGAATTTGGCTCCTGCGCGACACGAACCGCGACGGACTCGAGGACCGGGCCGATCTGTTCTGGGAGAACAAGGGCGGCTTGCGCGCGCCGATCGGCATGGACCTCACGCCGCCCGGATATAAGCACGGCGACGGACTGTTCATCGTCGGCAAGTCGAAGTGCCTGCTGATCGTCGATACCGACGGCGACGATAAGGCCGACAAGGAGATCGAGGTCGCCGGCGGCTTGAAGGAGAGCTTCCAGCCGGTTGATGGCTTGGGTGTCGCGTTTGATCCGCGCGACGGCAGCGTCTATTTCGGCCACGGAACGATGAACTACACCGACCCGCTCCTGCGGGACAAGGATGGCAAGTCGCATTATTCGCTGACCGACGAAACGGGGGCAATCATTCACGTCTCGCCCGACTTCAAGACCCGCGAGGTTGTGGCCAAGGGAATCCGCTTCCCCGTCGCGATCCGGCTCAATCGACACGGCGATTTGTTCTGCACCGACCAGGAAGGGGCCACCTGGGTCCCCAACGGCAATCCGTTCGACGAGCTGTTGCACATTCAGAAGGGGCGGCATTACGGCTTTCCGTCGCGGCATCCGGTGCATTTGCCGGGCGTGATTGATGAGCCCAGCACGTTCGACTATTCGCCGCAGCACCAATCGACGTGCGGCTTCAACTTCAACGAGCCGGTGAAAGACGGAGGGCCAACATTCGGGCCGGCGGCCTGGGCCGACGAAGCGATCGTCACCGGCGAGTCGCGAGGGAAGCTCTATCGGACCCAACTCGTGAAAACGCCGGTGGGTTACGTCGCTCGCACGAACCTGCTGGCCGCACTGGGCATGCTCACGATCGATGCGTGCATCAGCCCCGACGGCAGCCTGGTAGTCACGTGTCACAGTGGTGGCCCCGACTGGGGAACTGGGCCAGCGGGGAAGGGGAAGCTGTTCAAGATCAGCTACACCGACCCGAGCCATCCGCAGCCAGTGCTCGCCTGGGCCACCGGGCCGCGTGAAGTGCGCGTCGAATTCGATCGGCCCGTTGATCCCAAATTGCTACAGGACGTCGTCAACCGATCGCAGCTCACGGCTGGGCAGTACGTCCGGGCCGGCGACCGGTTCGAGACGATCTGGCCCGGCTATGCGGTCGTTCAGATGCAGCGCCTCGCCCCGCGGTACGACGTGCCGCTTCGCTCGGCCCAGCTAACGCCGGATGGCCGCTCGCTCGTTCTGGCCGTCGATCCGATCCCAGCAGCCGTCCACTACGCACTCGCGCTGCCCGGGATGGGCCGACCACCGGCCGCCGCGCCTGTTTCGGGAACCTTGCCGCAACACGCGGCCATCGACCTCGACTTTGATCTCACGGGCTGCGAAGCGAACTGGACGCCAGCGGATGGCGGGCCGACCTGGACCGGTTGGCTGCCGCATTTGGATTTGCAAGTGGCCCGTGAAATGACCACCGGCAGCGCCTCGCACGACATGCTTTGGGATTCGTTCAAGAATCCTGGCGAGTTGGTCCTGCGAACGCAGCTCGACCTCACCGACATGCTCCGGCCGGCCGTGCAGCCGGGATCGACGCTCGACTATGAGCTGCCGCCGGAGACGGTCACGGTGAGCTTTGCGTCGGATGCAAATCTGAAAATCGCCACGCCCAAGCCGGGCGGCGACTCCCTGGCCACGTTCACACTGACTCCGGAGCGCAACAAGACGGTGCCAGTAGAGCTAAAGCTGAAGAAGGGGAGCGGCGCAGCGGCACTCACACCGCGCTGGACCACCAACGAAGACAGCCGTCCGCGGCCATTTCCCTTGCGGCGAATGCTCGTTCCCTGGGCCGACACGACCGGCAAATCGGCCGAGCCGACAACGCCAGTTCGCCCAACTGAACTAGCCGGCGGCAGTTGGGCCCGCGGCCGCAAAGAGTTCTTCGGCGAGCAAGCGCTATGCGCCAAGTGCCACACGATCCACGGCCAAGGGGGCAACGTCGGCCCGGACTTGTCGAACCTGATCCATCGTGACTATGCGTCGGTCCTGCGCGACATTACGACTCCCAGCTTTGCCATCAATCCGGATCACCTGTCGTATGCCGTGCGCCTGGACGACGGCCGCACGCTCACCGGCGTCGTGCAAAACATCGGCGGCAAAGTGCGGATCAGCGACATCAAGGGGAACCCGACCGAGGTCGATCCGGCTGCAATCGTCGAGCTCAAGGCGTCCCCCATCTCGACCATGCCGGAAGGTCTGCCCAAACAGCTTGGTCCCGAGAGCATTCGCGATCTGATGACGTTTCTGCTCACTCCCGCACCGCAAATGCCGCGCGACTATGCCGGCCCGCGCCCGAAGCCACGAACCGTCGCCGAGGTCAACGCCGTCCTGGCCGGCGCGGCCAATCCACCCACGGCGACACGGCCGATTCGCGTGGTGCTCGTCGCCGGCCCCAAAGACCACGGCCCCGGCGAACATGACTATCCCGCGTGGCAGAAGTCGTGGGCGGAACTGCTGGCGGCCGGCGAGAAGATTGAAGTGGCGACGGCTTGGGAGTGGCCAGCGAAGGAGGAGTTCGACAAGGCCGACGTGATGATCTTCTATCAGCACGGCGACTGGGACGCCCGCCGCGCGGTTGAGCTCGACACGTTCCTCGCTCGCGGCGGCGGCGTGATCTATCTCCACTGGGCCATCGACGGGCGCAAGCTTGGCGTCGACATGGCCAAACGCACCGGTCTGGCTGCCCTGGGAGCCGTTGGCTTCAGGCACGGCAAGTTGACGCTGAACTTCAACCGCGACACGCAGCACCCGGTCACGCGAAACTTCGAGTCACTTACGATGACCGACGAGACGTACTGGAAAATGACCGGCACGCTCCCCGGTGATCGGCTGCTGGCCAGTGCTGTCGAAGAAGGCCAGCCGCAACCGCAGCTCTGGTCGCTCGAGCAGGGCAAGGGGCGCGTGTTCGTCTCCATTCCGGGCCACTACAGCTGGACGTTCGACGACCCGCTCTTTCGCGTGCTCCTCCTCCGGGCGATCGCCTGGACGGCCCACGAACCGGTCGATCGGTTCAACGACCTGGTCTGGCCGGGAGCAGAAATCGCGAAGTAAATGCTACGCCGCTCGCCGCTCGTTGGCTTGTTGTGCCCGCTTCGCCGCCCGCTTGGCGGCGACTTCTTCATCGCGCTTCTGGCCGAAGCGATGGAGTGTGTGGAAAATCCACGGCGCGAATCGCTTTGAGTAATACAATAGCCAGGCCATCGGCGAGACGACCGTGACCGCGCGGTTGCGGTAGATCGCCCGGACGGTCGCCTCTGCCACTCGCTGGGGCGTCGTGCAGAGCCAGGCCGGCGGCTCGGGCGTTTCGCGGCCCTTGTAACTATTCGGGGCCGACTTATACAGGTTCGTCCGCACCGGCCCAGGGCAGACGGCCGTGAAGCCGACTCCCCGCCGCAAGTATTCGGCCCGCATCGCTTCGCTGAAGCCCACCAGGCCGAACTTGCTGACGTGATAGGCCGCGAACCGCGCGCTGCACACCCAGCCGCTAATGCTGGCCATGTTGACCACGTGCGCCTCGGGCCGCTTGAGCATCGCCGGCAAGAGCAGCCGGGTGAGGTGGATCGGGGCATGCAGATTCACATCGAGCAGCCGCTCCCAGGCGTCGGCCGGCATCTTGAGCGTGTGGCCGTACCAGGCGATCCCCGCGTTGTTGACCAGGATGTCGATCGTGCTCCATTGCTCGTGGATGTGACGTGCGGCGATTTCCAGCTCGCTGAGTTGCGAGAGATCGCACCGCGCGGCAATTGCTCGGACGCCCAGACTGCGGCACTCGTCGGCCACGCTTTCCGCGGCTGGCAGATCGATGTCGAGCAGGTGCAGGTTTGCCCCCTCCTTCGCCAAACGCAGCGCAATCGCCCGGCCCAGCCCCGAGCCAGCACCCGTAACGACGGTCGTCTTTCCGCGGATCACTTTCATGGGGGCAAAATTCTAGCAATGGCCCGCCGGGCCTCAAAGAGAAGCCGAAATCGCCGGCCTTCTACTCGATCGCGGCTCGCTAGCAATCCCGATTTCGCCTTTGCCGATCCGTCGCCCCTCGCTAAGATTCCGGCCCTGCGCAGATGGATCAATCGAGCTCCAAGGAAGGCGATATGCGGTCAGTTTCGCTGCGGGCGATTTTCCTCATAGGATTTGTCATTGCGATGCCCATTCTCGCCCTGCCCGCGGTCGCCCGCCGGCTCGACGATTGGATCTATGGCCCGCCGCCAACGGAGCACGCCATCTCGCCCCTCAAGAGCGAGCTGACACAGACAATCGAGCCGCAAGTCGCCGAGCGGGCCTCGCCAGCCAGCTTTGATGAGATTGAATCGTCGCTGGCGAGCCGCAAAACACCGGGCGGTCTCGACGCCCCGTCGCCATCGCCGCCACCTTTGAGCCCGCTCCCAGCGTTTCCACCACTGGTGAGCACGCCAACGACCGAGACAGGGGCGTCTGACTCCGAGCCGTCGATCGGTCCCTTGAGCGACGGCGCCGTGGACCGCCTCCAGAAAATTCGGGGTGAACTTGAGGGGCTGGGGGCGGACTACATCGTCCTCGAATCCACCGATGGCAACGGCCGCTACCGATTCCACTGCGATGTGCGGGTCGATCAGCAAACTCGTTACACGCGCCCCTTCGAGGCCGTGGAGACCGATCCGCTGGCAGCGGCCGAACGCGTACTTGCCGAAGTTTCCGCCTGGCGAACCGCCGCCCGGTCGGCTGACCCGCGCCGCTAAGCCGATCCAGCGAGGGGGTCTGACGTACAATATTGCTAGCTGCCCCATGCGGAATTCTGGCTATGCGAAAACTTGTCCGTATCGCCCTGGTACTCGTCGTCCTCGCCACGGCGGGCGTCGCCATTCTTCTGACCGCCGCGTACCGGGCCACACAGCACGTCCCCGAGTTCTATAAGGCCGCCCTCGCCCAAAAGCCCGTGGAGCAAAAGGCCGCCGCCGACCAGCTTGAACGGCAGGTCCTCGAACTCCACAACGAAGCCCGTAAGCCAGGACGCTGGGAGGCTCACTTCTCGCAGGAACAGATTAACGGCTGGCTGGCAGCGGACTTGCCCGTGAAGTTTCCCGGGGCCTTGCCCGAGGGTGTCTCGGCTCCGCGCGTAGCGATCGAGCCGGGCCGCGTGCGGCTCGCCGTCCGCTACGACCAGGGGGACGTCAGCACGGTCCTGTCGCTGGCGGGCGATGCCTACCTGACCGACAAACCGAACGAAGTCGCGGTTCACATCGAGCAAGTGCGGGCCGGCGCGTTTCCGGTCCCGCTCGCCCAATTCCTCGACGAGATCGCCGAGCGGGCAGGTGAGGCCGGCCTGCCGATCCGCTGGGCGGAGCAGAAGGGTGATCCGGTGGCACTGGTCGCGCTGCCGCTAGACCGCGAGGAATTTAAAGGGAAGAAGCTGCAAGTCGAGAGCCTCAAAATCGTCGCTGGCGAGATCGTGCTCTCGGGCCGCACGGAAACGCCAGATGGAGAGGCTGCGGAAGTCGCAGAATCAGAAGCCGGCCAATCGGATCTCCACTCTGCTCATCAATCGGCCGATCGCGTGAACGAACCACTTGAGTTGCCCCAAACACGGCAGCGGTAGGTATCGCGATGTCAGTGAGGCGGCGGGTGCTCCAGCCGGCAAGCAGTGGTCTTAGGCCACTGAGGCCAGCGCCTCAAGTCCGGCTCGGCGATCCTGAACTACTTCTCCTACTTCCGCACAATCGCCAGGTTGTCGCGGTGGACGACTTCTTCGTAGGGGCGGTGGCCAAGGACATGTGCGATGCGGTCTGACTTGAGCCCCTTGATGCGGGCCACGTCGGCCGAGGAGTAGTTCGTGAGGCCGCGCGCGACGACGTTTCCTTCGCTGTCGCACAGGGCAACGACATCGCCTTTCTGGAATTCCCCCTGCGTGCTCGTGATACCCGCGGCCAAAAGGCTGCGTCCCTGATCGACGATCGCTTTGCGCGCCCCGGCATCGAGCTGAATCCGGCCTCGCACTTGGGCTGAGAAGCCGAGCCAGCGCTTGAACGGCGTGATCGCTTTCCCCTGGGCCATGAACAGTGTACCGACGGTTTTGCCCTCCATGATCTGCGTGAGCACGTCGAGCTGCCGGCCGCTGGCGATGATGGCGTTCTCGCCGGCGGTCGTAACGATGCGGGCCGCTTCCAGCTTGCTGGCCATGCCCCCTTTGGAGAGGCCCGTCTTGCGGTCGCGCACAAACGCGAGCACCTTCTCGTCGATTTTCTCGACGGTCGCCACGAGCTTCGACGACTTGAGGCTCGGGTCGCCGTCATAAAGCCCTTCGATGTCGGACAGGATCACCAAGAGCGGCGCGCGGATCAGGTTCGTGACCATCGCTGCCAGACGGTCATTGTCGCCAAACGTGGTTTCCAACTCGGCCACGCTAACCGTGTCGTTCTCATTGACAATCGGGATCGCCCCGAATTCGAGAATCGAAAGGATTGTGTTGCGGACGTTGAGGTAGCGGATGCGATCATCGACGTCGTCCAGCGTCAGCAGGACCTGCGCGGCCCGGCGGCCATGCTTGGCGAACGTCCGGTCGTAGGCCTGGATCAAATGACCCTGTCCGATGGCGGCAACCGCTTGCAGGCGAGCCAGATCGGTGGGCCGAGATTTGAGGCCCAGCAGGCTTACACCTGCGCCGACCGCGCCGCTGCTCACCAGCACCACGCGGCGGCCGGCGGCACTGATCGCGTGGATCTCCTCGGCGAGGCGGTCAATCCGCTCGTGGTTGAGCGTGCCATTGTCGTGCGTGAGGACGCGCGTGCCTACTTTCACGACGACGGTGTGGGCGGATTCGGCGAGGTGCTGGCGAAGTTCGGCGGAGGACATGGGGGACAAAGGGGACGAATCGATGCGAAGCTCCTCGCCACGCGGGCCAGCCGATTGTACTATCGGCGCCGCAAGCGGGGGAAAGGAGTACGGAGAGGTGGGAACCGGTTCGGACGACAGAGCGAACGGGGACATCCGCGAGTCCTTGAAAGCGGCGATTGGGCTGGCGCGAGGGTAGAGGGAAGTCGCGCGGGGCCGAGAGTAGCGGCCTGGGGCTGGCGGGGCAATGCGAATTGCCGGAGTCGATATAAGGTCTTGTCGCGCAGTAGTTTACGCCGCGCGTCGAACAGGAACCCATGCGCTGGGCAGAGGCAAGGTCTCGCGCTCCTGGGCATGGATTTCGGCAAGTCGATCGGCTGCTGCGGCCAGGCGCCTGCGGTGGCGGGAAATGCTGCCAAATTCAATCATCGCCATCATGCGACCCAAGAGGCTAGCCGGATCGGATAGCACGGCAAGCGGATGGAGGGCAAGTGCTAGCGGCAGGCCAACAAGATCGGCATTGAGCCAGAACAGCCGCTCGGCGACTCGGCCGCGCGTGAAGCCGCTACTTGCTGACGCGGCCAGTGGGTCGGCGACTTGGGTCAGTCGCGCGGTCGGTTCAAACTCGGTGCGCAAGTCGAGTTCTCGCAGGCTGAGCGCGAACTCGACGTCCGCCAGTTGGTCGCCAGCCGATTGATTCAGGCCCTCGATGGCAATGAGAACGTCGCGACGATAGAAGCCGGCGGCCAGCGTTGGCGCTCCAATCGCCGCCCTTAAGTGGCCCGATCCGCTGAGCAATAGTCGCTGGTTGGTCAGCACGGCTCGATTTCCCGCGGCCGTGAAACGCACACCCGCGGACATGAGCCGTGATCCGTCGGCGTTCATTACCACAGGTACGACGGCCGCGACTTCCTTGTCGGCAAAGTGAGTCAAGACCGCGTCGGTCCAGCCTTCACTTGCGACCAGACCGCAGGCCAGCACGTGGATAATCGGGCTGGTCGAGAATTCCGTGGCCGCGTTGATCAGTTCGACGAGCGACGATTCCTCCGGGCAGTGGAGAAACTCGACTTCCGCCGCCAGGTCGTAAGGGTCGTCGTACGCCGCAGTATGGGCGACGATCACCTCGCATTTCGGCGGGCGATGCTGAAGGACCGAAACTAGGGTCGCATCGAACTCTGCGGACCCGCCCAGGCAGGGGATGAGAATCGAAAGCCGAGGCACGGGAAGCCTTCCTTGGAGTGTCCCGTCACGAGGAGCAGGCCGGTGCGATTGTGCCATCGCTGCCGGCTCATGTGTGCAAGTATTCTTCGGCGAGCCGCAAGCTCCGCGATTATGCAAATTGCCTTGAGTCCCTTGCCAGCCGTCGTCGTAAGTTGCCTACGCGGAAGGATTTATTGCTAGCGTCGTTCACTGCTGTCGTGCTCGTCCTCGTCGTGCTCGTCCTCGTAATCGAAGATGAGCCAATCCCGCCGCCTACGAGGACGACGAGGACGAGCACGATAAATGCCGAGAGAATCCGCCGCCTCTTGCCGCCCGCTACCCTGACCGATAGACTTCAAGGTTTCCCCCAAGCTGAACCGCTGGCCCCTTCTGGCCGCTTCTAGCCGTAGGATCGTTGCCATGAAAGAAGGCATTCACCCGACGTACATCACGACGACCGTGCACTGTAGCTGCGGCAACACCTTCACTACCCGCAGCACCAAAAAGGAGCTGAAGGTGGATATCTGCTCGGCTTGCCATCCGTTCTTCACCGGCAAGCTGAAGTATGTCGATACGGCCGGCCGAATCGAGAAGTTCCAGACGAAATTCGCCGCCGGCACGTACAACAGCGTGCAGAAGCCCCCGGCCAAGCCAAAGAAGAAGAAAGCCGCCGCGGTGGGTGACGAGGCGTAGCAGCCATCTGGCGGCAGCACCAAATCGCAAGCTCCAAGCTCCAAACAAGGTCCAAGCACCAATGTTCGCGTTCCATTAGCCGTCGCGATTCGTCATTGTTGCTTCCTCCTTGTTTGATTTGGTGCTTGTCATTTGGAGCTTAGGCTGCCATGTCTTCCATTCGCGATCTTCTCGAAGGCAAACTCCGCCGCTTCGAAGAACTAGAGCGGCAATTGCTCGATCCGGCCGTGCTGGCCGACAGCAACAAGATTGCCGCTGTTGCTCGCGAACACGGCTCGCTCACCAAGCTCGCCACGAAGTACCGCCGCTTCAAAAACCTGGTTGATGAGGTGGCCGAGCTGAAGCGGATGTCTGAAACCGGTTCGCCCGACGAGAAGGAGTTGGCCGAGCTGGAGTTGCCCGAGGCCCGTGCGAAGCGCGAGGCCTTGTGGAGCGAACTCTTGGATACGACGGTCGGCGGCGAGGACGCCCAGCGCAGCCGCTGCGTGATGGAAATCCGGGCCGGCACGGGTGGCGACGAGGCCGCGCTCTTTGCTCAGGACCTCTTCCAGATGTACAAGCACCACGCCGAGAAGAAGGGCTGGAAGTGTGAAATCATGGAAGCCAGCCCGACCGACATGGGGGGCTTCTCAAAAATCACGCTCGCCTTCGAGGGCGAAGGGGTCTATCGCGAGCTGCGCTATGAAGGAGGGACGCATCGCGTGCAGCGCGTCCCCGAAACCGAGGCCAAGGGTCGGATCCACACGTCGGCCGCGACCGTCGCCGTGCTCCCCGAGCCGGAAGATGTCGAGATCAACCTCAAGCAGGATGACTATCGCCTCGACAAGTTCTGTGCCAGCGGCCCCGGCGGCCAGCACGTCAACAAGACTGAGTCAGCCGTGCGGCTCACGCACTACGAAACGGGGATCGTCGTCTCGATGCAGGATGAAAAAAGCCAGCACAAGAACCTGAGCAAAGCCCTCCGAATTCTCAAGTCGCGGCTGTACGATCACTACCAGCAACGGGAAGCCGCCAAGCGGGCCGCCGAACGCAAGACGATGGTTGGCAGCGGCGATCGCAGCGACAAAATTCGGACTTATAACTTCCCGCAGAACCGCGTCACCGATCACCGCATCGGCTTCACGGTCAATCAGCTCGACCAGATCATCCGGGGCGACATGCAGGCGGTGACCGACGCCCTGATCGAGCACGACCGCAACGAGCTGCGGGGCCAGATGGCCGGGCTGGATACCTAGGTCGGTCATTGTGCAGGCAAGTGCGGACCGGGCAACTCGGATTGCACAGCGATCAACGAACTACGGAGCCCGCTTCCGAACCGTGGTGGCGCGCGTGAACCAAAGACTGGCGCACCGGGTCAAAACGCGCTCAATGCACTCGGCGCACTTCTCATCGTCACGGTCCACTACTACCGCTATGAACTAGCCCCGGCTGGAGCGGCCGCGCTTAGCGCCAAAGATGCCACTGAAAAGCTGCGTCCCGAATCCACGTTTGTCCGCCTTCCCCCAGATTTCTACTACAAACGCTATTTTGTGAAAGGCGATTGAACACTACGTGGCGCAAGCCCTGCAAGGGAGCCACGACCGATCCGTTCGCGACCCATCCGGGAGCGTGAGAGCGCTGGGCGTACGCCTCAGACAGGACTTTCGCGTTTGTGCGTCCAATGTGCTAGGCTGGAAATATGAGCACACCGATGCAACTCACGCCGAAGCAGCGGGAAACCCTCGCCAGGCTGGCGGCACAATCCGGCAGGCCCTGGGAGGAACTGCTGGACGAAGCGCTAACTTCGCTCGCGCTGCCAGCAATGCCTGCTAATGGAGCAGCTACGGAGACCGTGCATGCGGCCTTGGTCCGGGCGGGTCTGCTGGGATGTATTTTGGACGCACCGGCGGACTTGAGCACCAATCCGCGGCATATGGAAGGGTTCGGCGCCCGTGCCAACTGACCGCGTGCTCGTGGATGCCGGCCCCCTCGTCGCCCTGCTGAGTGCGCGGGACGCGGCACATCCGACATGCACCCAGGCAGTCAGCTCGTTAGCAAGCCGCTTGTTTCTTCTTGGGCAGTACTGGCCGAGGCTGGGTGGCTCTTGCGCAATACGCATGGCGGCCTCACAGCGCTCCTGCGACTGGTCACCGAGAATGTGGTGACCTGTCCAGCGTTGGATGCTCAGGCAGCCGATTGGATCGCAGCCTGTGTCGATCGTTACGCCGACCTCAAGCCGCAACTCGCTGATTTGACGCTTCTCTACCTGGCGGAGCGCGAGCAGATCAGAACAATCTTCACTCTCGATCGACGTGATTTTCTGGTGTTCAAAACGGCGGGCAACGAGGTGTTCCGGCTGATTCCCGACGAGATGCCGGAAGTGTGAGCAACTGGCGGCCGGTGAGTTTACCATCTGCCTGCCCATCGCGCTATACTTTGAGGTCCGCATCTGCTAGACTGAAGGCATTCGCAACGTGCCGGCCGGTTGGTTCCGGTCGGACCCTTGTTTTGAGATTGGGCGGCTACGGTCACTCGATAACGCTTCGCCATCAGGACGGCGATCCTTTACCTAGTCAAACCGGCGTGATTGTGCACTTCGCGGTGCTCAGCCACGCCGGTTTTTTTGCGCCCGCACACAGCAGGTCCTTTATGGCCAGCATTTCCAAACCGACCTTTGTCGCGCAAAAGCCGCCTGCCTGCCCGGTCTGCGGCAAGCCCTCCTATTCGCTGGGGGGCGTACATCCACAGTGTGCGGTGACTCGGGCCGACAAAGTGCGCAAGGCCAGCCAGCCGACCCCTAAACCCAAGCCGGCCGTCGCCAATGGACAGTGGAAGAAAACCTGTCCGCGTTGCCAGCGGCAGGTCGCAGCCCGGCGCTACACATGCGAATGCGGACATGTTTTCGGACCTTCCACCGGCCGCTAATGCGCCCGGTTTCGTGACGCTCGCGCGCTGAACGTTCAGCTCCCGGCCGCCACCGCCTTTTTGCCAGGAGCTTGATCCATGAGTACCCGAGGAGCCGATCTGAAAATCTGCAGCGACGTGCAGTTGAAATTGGCCAATCGCGGCCTGCGAACGCCGTGCAATGTGACTGTGAATGCCAAGAATGGCGAGGTGACGCTCTCCGGTACCGTCCAATTCGCCCACCAAAAGGCGGCGGCGGTGCAGGCAGCCACGGGCGTTACTGGAGTCCGCCGGGTCATTGACCAAACGACGGTCGGCGCCAAGAAGCGCTTCGAATAGTCATCGCGAGGGTCGTTTGCCGGTCCAAGGTGCAATCGGCGAACGCCGCTCGCGGTCGCCGTAAAGCGGATCGCACCGGCTGCCATCCGC
>Ga0065705_10104299_pt1 | contig 22617 bp, 18 predicted proteins | sample SwibulcommuniRL2_FD_59092 | JGI IMG/M metagenome (GOLD analysis project Ga0065705, IMG submission 59092) | Bulk soil microbial communities from switchgrass field near Rose Lake, East Lansing, Michigan, USA - RL2 Bulk Soil v2 (version 2) | ecosystem: Environmental > Terrestrial > Soil >...
CCCCAGGCCCACGTCCCCTCGGGCCTGGAGAGGCTCGCGGCATGCACCCCCAGCCTTTCGACCTCTTTCCCACTCCAATTCAGGCGGCCATGCACGCTCGCGATCTTGTCGAACTGGCCGCCCTCGTTGCCGTTCACTCCCCCGTCCTCATTCACGGCGCCGGCCGCGTCCCCAAGTCCGCCATCGAGCAGTACTGGATCGCCTCGCGCTGCCGCCTCGATCGCTGGACGCGCCTGCTCCGCCGCCTGGCCGACGCCAGCACCGAGGTGCCTCTGCCGGCGCCGCTCCACTGGGCTCGCGTGCAGCCTGTGCTCGAGGAAATCCTGGCCAGCGAGCTATTGACGCGGCTCTGGACCGCAGCAGCTGTCGCCTACGATCGCTACCACGACGACGAAGAGCTGGCCCCCGTTGCCCGCAATGTCTTTAACGGACACCTGGAGGCCCGCCGCCGCCTCTTGCAGCTTTTGGCCGACGGCCGGGCAATCGGCCTGGCCGACGGCGTATCGCTGAACCACCTCCGCCGGCGCGTCGAACGCTGGACCGACATGTTGCTGGCCCACCTGGCCCGCGACGTGGACGTCACCGAATTCGCCTTCGAACCTGACCGGGCGGTCGAGTTCGCCGAAGACCTCTCGCACGAAGCGGTCGCGGCCGAACGGCAATTCACCTGCCAGCTTATACTCTCGTCGCTGCGGGCCGCCTTTCAGACTAACCTCGCCCGCAAGAGCCCCAACCTCGACCTCAACCGTCGCCTCGGTTCGGCGATCCTCGGCTGCTTCCGCGAAGAACTGTTCGATGCCACCGGCCTGGTGAAACCGCTCTGGGTCGAACGGCTCAGCGTCACTGCCGACGACGCCCAAGGGATGATCGACGAACTGGTGCAGATCGACGCCGCCGTCTTCCGCCGCGAGCTGCACTGGTAGCCGGCCCTCTCCGTGGGACAAGCGTCTTGCTTGTGCCCCACCGCGACGCTCACCTCCCGGCCCCAGCACCCCTACAATGGCTGTTGCTTTGGCCAAATCGCGCACTAGCGCCTCAGCCCTGCTGTGGGAGAACTGCCATGCCTCGCTTCCTCGTTCTCGCGCTCGTTGTCGCACTCTTCACCGCGACCGCTACCCCGTCGCTGGCCGACGACATTAAGCAAACCGAGCTGTATCGCCGCATCCGGGCTGGCCTCGACGCGGTGCCAGCCATCGACACGCACGATCATCTCCGGCCGTTTGACGAAATCCCCTTCCGCGACGTGACCGACACCGGCAAAGGGATGACGCTGCGCGGCATTTGGCAGGGTAGCTATTACCCCTGGATCAATCCGCTCTCGCCGTGGCCCGAGGGGAAGTCGTTCGATGCCTGGTGGGCCAAGGCGAAGCACGACTTCGCCGACGCCCGGGCCACCAGCTTCTATCGCTATGTGCTCCCCGCGTTCAGCGACCTGTACGGCGTCGATTTCGAATCGATGACCGACGATCAGGCTCGCGAGCTGAACCGGCGCATCTTCGAGAACGACAAAAGCGACCAGTGGCTGCACCACGTCATCACCGAGCGGGCCAACATCGAGCTGATGCTCATCGACCCTTACTGGGCACGGTTCAAGTTCGAGCGGCCCTACAAGTTCGCCGTTCCCATTCTGAACGTGACCACAATGGTCGATGGCTATCATCCCGGCTCGTTCGTCAGCGCACTCGATAGCCCGTATGAGTTCGCCAAGCTGCAAGGCCGCGAAATCAAAACGCTCGATGACTATCTCGCCACACTCGACCAGATTTTTCAGCGGGCGGTCGAGACTGACGCGGTCTGCCTGAAGACGACGCTTGCTTACCAGCGGACGCTCGATTTCCAGAACGTGCCGCGCGAGCGGGCCGAGCGGGCTTTCGGCCGCCCCAAAGCCGAACTCACGCCCGAGCAGATCAAGGATTTTCAGGACTTCGTGATGTGGCGGCTGTGCGAGCTGGCGGCCAAATACGAGCTGCCGTTTCAGATTCACACTGGCCAGGCCCGCATTCAGGGCTCCAATCCGATGCTTCTGGTGGATCTGATCGCCGCCAATCCCCAGACGAAATTCGTCCTGTTCCACGGCGGTTTTCCCTGGGTTGGCGAGACCGGCGTGATTGCCATGCGGCACAAGAACGTCTGGGTCGATTCGGTCTGGTTGCCACAGCTCAGCTATACCATAGCCCGGCGGGCCTATCAGGAATGGCTCGAAGTGATGCCCTCCGACCGGATCATGTGGGGAGCCGACACGGTGCAGGCGGAGGGAATCTATGCCGCGACAGTTTGGACGCGGCAGTGCCTGGCCGAGGCGCTGGCCGAGAAAGTCGAGCGGGGCGAGCTGCGCGAAGCGGACGCCCAGCGCATCGGCCGGCAGATTCTGCGCGATAACGCGCTGAAGCTGTTCCCCAAGCTGAAGCGGCAATTGTGGAAGCAGGCGACATCGCCGTGAGGGCGAAGGCCGAAGGATTGCTGACAAAATGACCGGTCAGCGGCCAAAGATTCAGCTGGCTCGAGAGGAGCACGCAGCATTCGAGCGATTTTCCCCTGGCTTTGTGTTGGTAGGGAGGTCAGGGAATGTAATTTGCTGCTCTGCGCTGTGAGTTATCCAGCTTTGCGGGATCGCTGCTCAGACATGCAAAATATGGCGGCGATCCTTGATTCATTGCAGCACCACGGACTCATGTGCTCCGCTCGGAGCGCGACGGCAACTCGACGAGCGAGGTAATCCGCCATGAATCTCCTGTGCTGTTTCTTGTCTGCTCGCAGCCGATTGCGTACGCGGCGCACGTTCGCCGACTGCGGAATGCTGCGCGTCATTTGCTGGGCATATTCCACTGCACTGCTCTTGATCGCCATTCATGGACCGCCCGCGGTTGCCGAAGAACCGCCGGCCGCCATCGCCGATGAGCAAGTGCCCGCCCAGCGCGTCGTTCTGCGCGTCTCGGAAGGCACGCTCAATGAGCTGTGGGGCAGTCGCGACGTTGACCGTCAAACTGACGTGCGAGACATGATTTTGGGGACATCGGTCTATGGCCGTGCGCGCGTGGTAGGCACGTCTCGCATTGAACTCACCCCCAGTGCCGATCAGGCGACATTTCGCATGATCTTCGAGGGCACGGCTTATTCGCGGACCACGGGGTACAACGGTCCCGCGATCATTTACAGTCGAGCGATTACCGGATTCACCGCGACCAAGCAGATAGCTTTCGAGCCGGGCGAGGGGTTTCGCGCGGCGCCGTCCCAAGTTTTGGCCAGCACCCGAGTCTTTGTGGACGGAATCGACTCCACGCGGGGTGGATTGGTAGGCCGAGTTGTCCGCCGCCGGGCCGCGCGAGAAGAGTCGGCTCTCCACTCCCAGGCAACCGAAATTGCCCGGCAAAAGGCCGGCCACCGCGTTGCCGGGGCCCTGGATCGGACGACCGAGCAGCGCTTGGCCCGGCTCAACTGGGTGGCGCCACTTCGAGAGCTGGCGGCGACGGCACTGTCGGCCGCAGACAGCGGCGAACCGCGATTTGCCTTCTCCACGACACCGCAGTACTTGCAAATCGCGACCAGCTTTGGCGATCGCGGCTTGCCGATTGAGATTCCCCTTCGCGACACGAGGATCGCCGACGGCACGGCCGCTGAGGTTTGGTTGCACGAGTCGCTGCTGGGCGGCCGATTGCCGGCGCGACTCGATCTCGTTACGAGGCCGGTCGCGATGAGAAACGTTCTCAGTGTCCTCTCGGCAACCGCGCGAGCGATCGCGGGCAACAAGGACTTCCACAGTCCACTGGGACCTTTTCTGGCCCAGCAGCCAGTGCGAATTCATAAAGCGGGTGACTGGCGAGTCGTTGCCTTGGACATGACCAGCACTGCCCCGCGTGCCATTGCGCGAGCCTCCGTGCCGCGTGCCAAGCCGCAGTCGTCGTCAGCCGTGGCATCGGTCCAGCGAACTCGTCCGCTGGCTGCCGAGCCTGCTCCGGCCTCGCGGTCCGTCGCTGCCCAATCGTCAGATCTGCCGAAAAACCGAATTTGGACCAGCGGCCCCTACCATGCCGATGCGACGTTTCTCGCACTCGAGGGGAACATGGTCCGTCTGCTCCGCACGAGCGGGGTACGAGCGAGCATTCAATTCGAGAAGCTCTCCCCCGCCGATCAGCAGTGGATCACGAACTATCTCGCCGCCGAGTGAAGCGGGCATGTTGTTGTCGAATTGAGTCGAGCAGGCGACGAAAAGGCGGTATTGACGAGGCTCCTGCCAAGCCGAATCCGCCTCGGCAACATCCGGAGATAGCACCATGAAAGGCCGGCAAAAGGGGCGTCCGACGAAATGGGTCAAAGCGGCGGTGAAGCAGAATCTTTCCGTCGGCAAGCCGGGCGTGACGTTCGAAGTCTGGGGGAAGTGGAAAAAGAAGCGTCGGAAACAGGGAACGCTCACCGTCAGCGTGGGGGGCCTCCGCTGGCGGCCTCACAAAGCGCCCCGCGATCGCCGACGAACGTGGGACGAAGTCGCCGAGTGGTTCAGCGGAGAATAGTCGCGGGTCGGCAAGGAGGTACGCTGCGGCACGCCGGTTTCGCTAGATTCCCGCGCTCGCGCTCACTCCCGCCAGTCGATCATGAAGTTGGGAATGCGAAACTGATACTTCTCGCCCGGCATGAGATGGTCGGGCACGAGGTCCAGATCGTAGTAGCGCGAGCCGCGCTTTGGGGCGGCAAAATAGATGGTTTCCTCGGTGGGCCGGACCATGCCCTGCTTCAGCCATTTTTGCGTCTCTTCACGGTTGTATGAGAAGCCATTCACCCCATTGCTCTTGCGATTGCTGTCGTCATAGATGGCGCAATGGCTGGCCGTCGATCGATTCCACCAGTAGTACGTGGCGTCGCTGTTCTTTGTCAGATACTTGTATTCCAGTTCCACTTTCATCCACATGTCGGTCGGCACGTTGCCCCAGCGAATGACGTCGTCGTCGTAGCCGCGCGAGACATAGACCTCCTTGATCCGCACGCGCACGCCCGCCAGCTCGCACCAGCCCTTAAGAGCATCGATCCGCGGGCCATTGTCGGGCGGCCGCTCGGCGGGCTGCTCTGGCGCTTGTTCTTTTTCTTGAGCGGCGGCTTGCTTAGGCCCCTTGGCGCGCTCTGCTTGAGCAAGAGGAAGGCGCCCGGACTGAAGGAGCAGCACGGCAGCCATCCCAACGAACAACAAGGATGCGAGCAATTTACGCACAGCATTTTTCCCCAAACAGGGCCGCAATGATTCGGACAGTCCCCCGGCAAACGTAGCATTTGTGCCGCAGCACAAGGCGGCCCAAATCGGCTGGCTGCTGGCCCCGGTCCGTTGGGCGTTTGCCGGTTGTAGCGACGGTCACGAGCCGGTGAATGTTCCCCGGCCCGCAGGTCCGACACATGCCGCGACGGCGTCCGCAGGGCCATTGATGGCCCTTTGCCTTGTTAGGCCCGCCATTCATGGCGGGTTATCCTCAGCGGAGTTATCCTCAGCGGACTCGCCGATTGGCTAAAGCCGAATTGCCAACGCCTCGTGAACGAGGCTGCGAAAAAACAAAGCGTGACCCGCCGTAAACGGCGGGCCTGACAGGCAAAGCCCCGTGAACGGGGCTGGCGATTCGCTCCGCGCCAAAGCTAAGTCGTGGTGCCTGATTGTTTTCGCTTCGCCAGCGCCGCCTCCCGGTCTTTTTGCCGGCGGCGGATGTGGTCGAGGTCGTCCTTGGGGGCGGCGTTGATCAGGTCGCGGGTGTACTCTTGCTTGGGGAGCTTGTAGATCGTTTCCGAGGGGCCAAACTCGACGATCCGCCCGCACTTCTCGCCGTTCACATCGACGCCCTGCATCACGGCCATCATGTCGGCCATGAATTTGACCACCGAGAGATCATGGCTGATGAAGATGTAGGTGAGGCCGCGGGTGGCCTGGAGCCGCTTGAGGAGGTTGAGCACCTGGGCCTGGACGGAGACGTCGAGGGCCGAGACAGATTCGTCGCAGACGATGAATTCGGGCTCGACCGCCAGGGCCCGGGCGATGCAGATGCGTTGTCGCTGGCCGCCGGAGAATTCGTGCGGATAGCGGCGGAGGTGGGCCGCCTCCAGGCCGACCTCTTCCAGCAGGGCCACGGCCCGGTCGCGGCGGTCAGCCGTGCTCTTGCCGAGTTGCTGGATGACCATCGGCTCCATGAGGGCCGCCTCGATCGTCATCCGCGGGTTCATGCTGCCGTAGGGGTCCTGAAAGATGATTTGCAGTCGGCGGCGCATTTTGCGAAGTGCTGCCGCGCCGAGCTTGGCCAGGTCCACGCCGTCGTAGAGGACGCGGCCGGCGTCCGGCTCGATGAGGCGCAGGATGGCCCGGCCGGCGGTCGTCTTGCCGCAGCCCGATTCGCCCACGAGGCCGAGCGTCTGGCCGCGATAGACGTCGAAGCCGATGCCATCGACCGCTTTGACGTAGCCGACCGTGCGGAGGAAGACCCCCTTGCGAATCGGAAAATGCACCTTGAGGCCGCGGACCGAAAGGAGCGGCGTCTGTCCCTCGGGGACGGTCTTGGTGTCCGGGGCGTGTTTGCCTTCCTCCCATGGGTGCGCCATGTTTTTGAGGTCGCTCTTGGGATGCAACAGGCGGCCGCGGCCTGTGGTCGTAAGCTGGGCGAGCCGCTCTTTGGACATCTCTTTGGCCACGATCTTCGGCGGATCGACCGACCGATCGACGTCCATGAAGTCGGCGACCGTGGGCAGGATTTTGTACTGCGTTTCCAGTCGCGGCTTGCAGGCGAGCAGGCCTTTGGTGTAGGGGTGCTCTGGATGCTCGAAGATGTCGAGGACCTTGCCGTATTCGACGACCTTGCCCTGGAACATGACGGCTACGTCGTCGGCGATTTCGGCGATCACGCCCAGGTCGTGCGTGATGAAGAGGACGCTCATCCCGCGCTGGTCGCGGAGGTGGCGGAGAATCTCGAGAATCTGGGCCTGGATCGTGACGTCGAGGGCGGTCGTCGGCTCGTCCGCGATGAGCAGCTTGGGATTGCACGAGAGGGCCATCGCGATCATCACCCGCTGCTTCTGACCGCCGGACATCTGGTGCGGATACGAATCGACCCGCTGGGCCGGCTCGTCGATGCCCACCTCGTCGAACAGCTCGATCGTCCGCTTGCGGGCTTCGGCCCGGCTGACGTTTTGGTGGAGCATGATCGCTTCCATGACCTGCCAGCCGACGGTGAACACGGGGTTCAGCGAGGTCATGGGCTCCTGGAAGATCATGCTGATTTCTTTGCCGCGGATCTTGCGCATGTCGGGCTCGGGCAGGCGGACGAGGTCGCGGCCGAGGAGCGAGATTTTGCCCTGCACGATCTGGCCGGTGCCCGAGAGGAGCCGCATGATCGAGAACGACGTGACGCTTTTTCCGGAGCCCGATTCGCCGACAATGCCGAGGGTTTTACCTTCCTCGATGCGGAGCGAGATGTCATCGACCGCCTTGACCACGCCGTCGTCGGTGTGGAAGTAGGTGGCGAGGTGATCGATTTCGAGGAGGGGAGGCATGGGTGAAACACAGAGGCACAGAGGGCACAGAGATAGGAGTACTAGAGGACCATGCGTTTGACGCCTTCTTTGAGGAGTCTGACATTGAAGTTGATAAGAAGGCCGACGCGCGTTTTGCTCAGGCGCAGGTAAGTCAAGAGTTGCGCCTCGTGAATCGGGAGGAGCTTCTCGACGGCCTTGAGCTCGACGACGAGCTGGCCCGGGAAAAAGAGGTCGAGAATGAAATCGTCGTCGAGTGTTTCGCCCTTGTAAACCAGCGGTAGCTTTGCCTGAAGCTGACAAACAATGCTTTGGAGCTTCAGCTCGCGCACCAGGCACTTCTGATAGACCGACTCCAAAAGTCCTGGGCCCATTTCCCGATGCACCTCCATCGCGGCACCAATGACGCGATGTGTTAACGGATCGCGCTCCTCCGCGGTTTCAGTGTTTTCGCTCATAGCATTTCCCTACTTACTCACTCTGCGTTCTCTGTGCCTCTGTGGTTCATTCGATGCTGTCTGATTCGTTACTTTGTGCCTTCGCGGAGTCGCGGGTCGGTTGCTTCCTGCAGGCCCTCGCCGATCAGGTTGTAGGCAAGGACGGTCGTGAAAATCGCGATGCCTGGAAAGAGGATCAGCCACCACATGGTCTCGAAGTTTTCGCGGCCCCGGTTCAAGAGGCCACCCCAACTGGGCGTGTCCGGAGGCGAGCCGAGACCGAGCAGGCTGAGACCGCTTTCGGTGAGGATGGCGCCGGCAATGCCGAAGGTGATCGGCACAAGCACCGGGGCCATGGCATTGGGCAGAATATGGCGGAACAGGATGCGCGGGACGTTGGCGCCCAGTGCGCGGGCCGCGGTGACATATTCCAAGGTGCGGAGCTTCATAAATTCGCCGCGTGTCAGCCGGCAGATGCTCGTCCAGCCGGTGACGCCTAAGACCAGCATGATCTGCCAGATGCTGGGCTTATTGATGACGGCGAGCAGGGCGATGATCAGGATCAGGACCGGAATCGACATGAAGAATTCGGTCAGTCGGCTGATGATGATATCGATCCAGCCGCCGACGTAGCCGGCGATGGCCCCGAGGGTAATGCCGATCACTGCAGCAATGCCCACGGTGACAAAGCCGATGAGCATGGCGATTTTCGTCCCGTGGACGATGATCGCCAGCACGTCGATGCGGTTGGCATTGGCAACGCCCATCCAGTGGTAGGCGTTGGGAGGGCCATCGTCGATGTCCTTTTCGGCGGCGGTCGGGTCGGCATTGCCGGCGAACGGGTCGCCAAAGGGATTGCCGAACTCGCCGGGGGCCGGCTGAGGAGTCGTGCCTTCGGGCGGCGCGCCGGAGGGATTGCCAAACGGATCGCCGAAAGATGGCTCCGTAGCCGGTGGGCCAGGAGATGACTGGGCGGCCGGTGCGGTCAAGCTACTGGCCGTGGCACCTTTCGGCGGCCGCAAGCCATCGACCTCGTCCTTGCCGACGCGGCGCTCAGGATCTTGATATATGAGCGGATAAATTGCCCAGCTTTGTGGGTCTTTCTCTTGCAGCGACTTATAAAACGGATTGCGAAATTTGTCGCGGCGGAAGATCGGGTTTTCCAGGCGTGGGTGCAGGTAGCCGAGACAGGGGAAATAAATGTTGCCTCTGTAGCGGCAGATCACGGGCTTGGTGCCGACGATCGCGGGGGCCGCCAGCGCGACAACGCCCAGCAACACGACGTAGATCAGGCCCGCCATCGCGAAGGGCTTGCGGCAGAAGCGCCGCCAGGCATCGCTCCAGAAGCCGGGGGCCGGGCGGACCTTTCCGCGGGGGGCGGTCGCGGTCGGGATCGGGGCGGGGGCAAGGCTCATCGCGGCTGTCAGGCGGACTTGATTGGCGGTGGTTCAGCTAAAGGTGACGCGGGGATCGACGAAGGCGTAGAGAATGTCAGCCAGGAGCTGCCCGAGCAGCGTGAGCGTCGTGAACATCAGCGTCAGCCCCATGATCGAGTCGTAATCCCGATTGCCGACGGACGCAAAAAACAGCTGCCCCATTCCCGGCCAGCCGAATATGCCTTCCAGGATGACCGCGCCGCCGAGCAGGGCCGGCAGCGAAAGGCCGAGCACCGTCACGAACGGAATAAGCGTGTTGCGAAAAGCGTGAACCACGATGATTCGCCAATAGCCGTTCCCCTTGGCGCGGGCCGTGCGGACGTAATCCTGTCGCATCGCCTCTTCCATGTTGGCCTTGATAAAGCGGCTGTCGTAGGCCAGTCCGCCGTACGTGAAACAGGTTAGGGGCAAAATGAGGTGGCGGCCGATATCGATCAATTTGCTCCAAGGGGACATTTCGGCGTAGTTGCTGCTGATCATTCCTTGGAGGGGCAACGCCCAGTCGGTGCCCTTGAGCCTTTGATAAAAGAGCGTCAGCAACATCAGCGCCGCGACGAAGCTGGGGAGCGAATAGAGCATGTACATGGCCAGGCTAATCGCCCGCTCGTCGAGCTTGCCGCTCCGGCCGGAGAAGTAGAGTCCCAGGGGCACGGCGAGCACATAAGCCAGAAACAGCGAGGTGCCGGAGAGGAGCAGCGTCGGTCCGATCCGCTTGGCAATGCTGCGCGCGACCGGCTCCTTTTGAAACATCGAGAAGCCCAGGTCCCCTTTGCGGACTTTGTTCAGCCAAATGAAATAGCCGATGTACCACGGCTTATCGAGGCCATACGTCCGCTCCAGCCGCAATTGTTCCTCTTTGCTGATTCGCTTGCTCGGATCGGCCTCCGCCATGTTGATCGTCAGCGGCGTGCCGGGCATGTTCCGAATGAGCGCATAAACAGCAAAGGTGACCAGCAGGAGCGTGAGCCCTGCCAACAGCAGCCGGCGAATCAGGTAACTCAGCATGGCGGGCGGCGGACCTACTCCCTTTTTCTCGGCGGGCAACTCGTCGCGGCGGGCTATTGCAGCGCCGGTTTCCAAATGCTGCCGGAACCGGGGCCATAGTGATAAGGTCCCCGCGGACTGAACATGTAACCTCGCATATCCTTGCGGAACCCATAATAGGAGTTCTGGTAGAAGAGAAAGGTGTAGGGTTGATCCTCGGTGATCAGGGTGGCAAGCTTCTGGTAAATGAGCCGGCGCTTTTCGAAATCGAATTCCTTGCGTCCGGCAACAAATAGGCGATCGACCTCGGGGTTGGAATAGGAACCATAGTTCCGTTCCTGCTTGGACCCCCAAATGTTCTCACTGGTATCGGGGTCCGTCCCCGTCCCCCAGCCGCCAAACGCTGCTTCGAAATTCTTATCCTGAGTCTTCTGTTGGAGGACAGCGAAATCGAGCGGCCTGACCGTGACCTCGATACCGACCTCCTTCAGGTTCTGTTTGAGGAGGCTGCAAATATCGATCCGGTCCTGGCGATTGGCGACGAGGATGCCGAAGTCGAATTTGATTTTTTTGCCATCGACCACTTTGTCGCGGATGCCGTCGCCATCGCTGTCTTTCCAGCCCGATTCGTCGAGCAATTTCTCGGCCTTGTCGAGGTCGCGTTTGATGTATGTCGGTTTGCCGGGCGGCGCCCAGGGAGAAGCCGGATGGAAAATGCCGTTAGCCGGGGGATCCAGGCTATAGCGCAGCTTCCGCAGCATCTCATCGTGGTCGAAAGCATAGGTGAGGGCCCACCGAGTGCGTTTGTCGGCGAACATGGGATTGGCACAGTTCCAAACGAAATGGAAACTGACCCACTCGGTGTCATAGACCTTCGTGCAGTCTTTATAAAAGTCGTCGTCGATTGTTTGCGTCCGCCACTGCTGCGGGGTGAGGATCATTTCGTCGATTTCGCCCCCCTTCAGACCGAGGATCGCCACGCCGGGCTCCTGGATCACGCGGAAGCGGATCGTCTTGAAATACGGTTTGTCCCGCACCTGCTTGCCGTTGTGCATGTAGTAGTCTTCGCGGCGCGTCAGCAGAATCTCCTGACCAATCGTGCGACTCGTGAATTCGTAGGCGCCGCCGCTGATGGGGTTTCGCTCGTACTTGATGTGCTCGGCACTGCTGCCAAGTGTCGGATCGGCGGCCCAGGTCTTCTCGTAAATGTGCTTGGGAATGACCGAGAAATTGACGTTCCAGTCGTTGGTGGCCAGTGAGTCCTGGTGAAAGAACACCACGGTCCGATCGTCGTAAGCCTTCACGTATTTGAGCTTGTCGGTCCCGCTTCGCTGAGCTGGCACCGGCACCGATTCCGTCATGATCAACTTGAAACTGAATTCCACATCGTGAGCCGTGATCGGCTGGCCGTCGGACCAGGTGAGGTCGTCGCGGAGCACGACCTTGTCGTACAGACGGTCATCGCTCGAATGCCACGAGACGACCGAGTCGCTGGCGGCGAACGGCCGCATCAGCCAGTCAAACGAAAACAGCCCGAAGGAGGTGAACCCGAACACATCGGCCTCTGACACTGAGCTGAAGAGGACCGGATTGGTGCTCTTGACGTCGAAGTTGATGTGTCGCCGCCACTCGGCATCCCAGTTCACGTCGGCGTCCTTCGCGGGAAGTCGGCCGAGGACGCTCAGAATGGCCCGGTTGACCTGGGGCGATGTGTTCTTCGCCGATAGTGCCTGGGCCAGCGTGCCGCCTGGTTTCTCTTCGGCCTGTTTTTCTTTCAGGAGCTTGAGCGAATCGACCACCGGGCGTGGCTTCCATTTAACTGATTTTTCCAGCTCTTCGAGCGGTGGCGGCGTAAAGGGCTTTATCAGATTGCCCAGTTCAGCGCCTGGAGCGGATGCTGTCAGGAGTAGAGCCGGAGCGATCCATAACCAGCGATGCAACATCTGGGCACCTGTCGCGATGGGTTCGGCGGTGGGCCGGCCCTGACGGTACGAGGGCCGCTGGTGGTCAATCTAAGCCTTCAGGGCAATCGTCGCAACCTGCGATTGGGACTGGACTTGGAGACTCTTATCGTGGCGTCATTTTTTGTACGGCTCGTGGCAGGAGTGTGTTCGGCTTGGCCGAGGCGGGTCGGGCCACACGGCGAGCCGCAAAACCGAGGTTGACTGTTTTAAGTGCTTCGGCGTACATTTCCGCCCGTGCTATGGAGGGCACACTATCGACTGACCCAGGTCGATGGCAAGGATGCCGATCCGTGGGGCAGGCTTTTGGCCTGTCGCTTGGCAGTACGTGACAGGCTGGAAGCCTGCCCCACCTTCGGCGCGTTATACTCCGGCAATTGGCCGCCCTCCCGCGGCCCGTGCCAATTGAGGAGTGTCCGCGGCCGTGACTCACGCCGACGCCAAAGAGCAGGTTCGCCAGGCGACCGACATTGTCGAACTCGTCGGCAAATATCTCGACCTGCGCCGTCAGGGCCGCCACTTCGTCGGCCTCTGCCCCTGGCACAACGACCGCAAGCCAAGCCTTCAGGTCAATCAGGACCGCCAGACCTGGAAATGCTGGGTCTGCGACATCGGCGGCGACGTCTTCAGCTTCGTGATGCAGAAGGAGGGGTGTGACTTCCGCGAGGCCCTGCAAATGCTGGCCGATCGGGCGGGCATCCAGCTTTCTCCTCATGGACAGCGGCGGGCCGAGCCGGGCAGCCCCGATGACAAGAACACACTGCTGGCCTGCTGCGAATGGGCGACGCGGCAGTTTCACGACTGCCTACTCAGGTCGGACGCGGCCAAGGAGGCCCGAGCCTACGTCGAAGACCGGGCGATTACGCCGTTCAGCGTCGAGCGGTTTGCCATCGGCTTTGCGCCCGACGACTGGACGTGGCTCATCGACCGGGCCAAGAGCACGCCCTATTCGCCGAAAGTCCTCGAAGCGGCGGGCCTGGCCGGTCAAGCCGACGGCGGCCGCACCTACGACCGCTTCAAGGGCCGGCTGATCTTCCCGATTCGCGACAGCCAGGGCCGGACGATCGCTTTCGCCGGCCGCATTTTGCCGAGCAATACCGACGCGCGAGCTGGCAAATACATCAACTGCCCCGAAACACGGCTCTATTCCAAGAGCGACACGCTCTACTCTCTCGATATCGCCCGCAATGCGGCGACCAAGTCGCGCGAGCTAATCGTCGTCGAAGGGTACACCGACGTGATTCTGTCGCACCAGTGCGGCGTGGGCGAAGCGATCGCCTGCTGCGGCACCGCGGTTACCGAGCGGCACATCCGCACGCTCAAACGGTTCGCGGACACGATCTATCTCGTCCTCGACGGCGACGAAGCGGGCCAGCGGCGGACGAACGAAATTCTCGAATTGTTCGTTGCGGCGCAGGTCGATCTGCGGATCATGACGCTGCCCGATGAGTTGGACCCTGCTGAGTTCATGCTCCAGCGGGGCGGCGAGGCATTCCGCGCGTTGCTCGGTAGCGCGACCGACGCCCTGGAGCACAAGATTCGCATCGCCACGCGCGGCGTGGACCTCGTCCGCGATACGCACCGAGCCAATCAGGCACTGGAAGATATCCTCGCGACAATCGCCCGCGGCACGCCTCCGGGCTCGATCGACACGGCTGGCCTGCGGGCTCATCAACTGCTCGCCCGCCTGGCCCGGCAGTTTCAACTCGACGACGGCGACTTGCGCACGCGGTTCAATCAACTCCGCCGCAACGTCAAAAGTCGTGTGGATTCGCCGGCAGCCGAAGAGCCTGCCGAACCGACGTACAAGCTCGCATCTCTCTCGCCCACGGAGATCGAGCTGCTGGAAGTCCTCGATTTGCACCCAACCCTTATCGCCGACGCGCTGGCCGAGATTGCCGAGGGCGACCTCACGTCCGCTGCGGCCCGCGAGATTCTCGCGACCTACCGGCGGCTGGAGGAGAAGGGTCAGCCACTGGAATTCGCCGCGGTGCTGGGCGAGATCGAAAACGCGTCGCTTAAGAACGTGCTCGTCGCGCTGGACGAGACGGCCCATGAAAAATCGCCCAAGGCGATCCTCGATGGGCCGACCCGCCTGCGGAGCGTCATCCGCCAGGTCCGGCAATTGCACGAGGACCGCGAGCGCCGCCAGACGGAAACGGCCTTGGAAAACAAAATCTTTAACGCCGAGGAGGAACAGAGCGTTCTCTTGCACATGATCGCCAACAAACGCCGGCAGCAAGGATTGATCGCGCCCACGGAGGGGTAGCGGCTGTCGGCTAAGGACGAAGGACGAAGCTAGAAGGACGAACACAGAAAAGGCGAAGGGCAATCCCGCGATTGCCTGCACTTCGCGGTTTGTCCTTCGTACTTATTCCTTCGTACTTCGTACTTTTCAAGGAGGAACCGGTCGTGAAGTACATGGAAAAGGAATTGCAGACCCTCGTCGTCCGGGGCAAGAGCCAAGGCTATCTCACCTACGACGACGTGAATGACTATCTGCCCGATCAGGATGTCACGCCCGAGAAGCTCGACAACCTGCTGATGGCCCTCGACGAACTGGGGATCGAGCTGCTCGACAAGGCCCCTGAGAAGCCCGGCCAGCCACAGCTCAAGATCTTTCCTCCCGTCAAGGAGGACGAAGGCCCGTCGCTCGTCCTCAAGCCGGACGAGATGGAGAAAAAGCTGAACAGCGATCCGATCCGGCTGTATCTGGCTCAAATGTCGCAGATTCCGCTCCTCGACCGGGCGGAAGAGATCGCCCTGGCCAAGAAGATCGAAGTGACCCGTAAGCGGTTCCGCCGGACGCTGCTTTCCTGCGACTATGCCATGCGGGCGACCGCGCAGGTGCTGACGCAGGTCTATAAGGGGCAGCTACCGTTCGACCGGACGATCAAGGTCTCGCTGACCGAGGCCCTGACCAAGGAGCAGATTTTGGCCCGCATGCCGCACAATCTGGCGACGATGGAGCACCTCTTAGACCTCAATCGCCGCGATTTTGCCCAGCTCATCCGCAAGTCGGCCACGCCGGCCGACCGGGCCGAAGCGCGCAAGCTGTTCCTTCGCCGCCGTCGCAAGTGCCTGCAGCTCGTCGAAGAGCTGAGCCTCCGGTCGCGGCGCATTCAGCCGCTGATGAGGCAGCTCGAGGAATTCGCCGACCGGATGAACGAAATACGCGAGCAGTTGGCGCGGATCAAGCGCGATCCGGCTGCCCGCGACGAACGGGCGGATTTGCGGAGGGAACTGCGCGACCTGATGCTGATGACGCTCGAAAGCCCGCGGAGCCTGCGCGAGCGTTGCGTCACGTTCCGCCGCCAGTTCATCGAGTACGAAGCGGCCAAGCGGCAACTCTCGAGCGGAAACCTGCGGCTGGTCGTGTCGATCGCCAAGAAGTATCGCAATCGGGGCCTGACCTTCCTCGACCTGATCCAGGAGGGGAACACGGGGTTGATGCGGGCGGTCGATAAGTACGAGTATCGCCGCGGCTTCAAGTTCAGCACGTACGCCACATGGTGGATTCGCCAGGCGATTACGCGGGCGATCGCCGACCAGGCCCGGACGATTCGCATCCCGGTGCACATGATCGACGTGCTGAGCAAGTTGCGGAATATCCAGAAGCGGCTCTTGCAGGAGTTGGGCCGCGAAGGGACGACCGAGGAGATCGCCGACATCTGCGGCCTGCCTGTCGAAGAGGTCAAGCGCGTTCTCGATATCGGCCGCCACCCGGTCAGTCTCGACCGGCCGGTGGGGGACAGCGAGGACGCCAGCTTCGGTGAATTCATCGAAGACAGCACGAGCGACAATCCAGTCCACTCGGCCAACCACGTGATCCTGCGTCAGAAGATCGACGGCCTTTTGAAGACGCTGACCTGGCGCGAGCGGGAGATCATCCGCCTGCGGTACGGCCTGCAAGACGGCTATACCTACACGCTGGAAGAGGTCGGCCGCATCTTCAAGGTCACCCGCGAGCGGGTGCGGCAGATTGAGGCCAAAGCGGTCCGCAAGCTCCAACACCCCGTGCGCAGCAAGCACCTGGAGGGGTACCTGAAGCAGCTGGCGGGGTAGTCCGTCGCCCTGGTTCGTACTCGTGGTCGTCGTCCTCGTCCTCGAAACGGGGACGACGATCGTGGGCCGGCGATGACTGGCCTAGCGTTCGAAATCCAGATTGGCTGGTTCTGCGGGCAGCTCCGCAGGCTCGCCCTTTCGGGGCGCTGGATCGACGGCCTTGCCGGTGACGGCCACATCGTTGCCTACGATGTCGAGCGTCATGTCGTCCACCCAGACTTTGCCTTTGCCGGCCAGCAAACAGCCGAAGTAAAGCTGCTCGGCCGCGTCTGGCACGTCCAGGACGACCTGAAACTGGGTCCAGTCGCTCGTGTCCTTCACGGCTCGGTCGTTCATGTTGTCAAACGCCAGTCCCGTTTTGTCCTTGCCATCGACGCGCATCCACAGGCCCGACCAGCCGGCAACGCCGTCGGCTTTGATCCAGCCAGCCAGGCGGACGCGTTTGCCACGGTACTTCTCGGCTTGAACGCCTTGAGTGAACGTGGCAAAGCCCTCCGAATCCGCGGCCGAGCGAATCGCGCCGCTGGCGGATCCTCCGTGCTTGGCCTGGGTATCGCGAATCATTTCGTAGCCTTTGCCGCCGCCTCCCCACCCGCTGGGATATTCGGCACGGGCCGTGCCCGAAGCGACTGCTCCTCCGACGATCAAACCGAGGGACAACGCCAATCGCAACAATCGCATCGCAACCATGTTCCACCTCCAGAGTGAGATGACCGCCTCAGCTTTGCCCCACAGCACGGGCAGTGTACCGATTGGCGGAATCGCCGGTCAAATACCGGACGGCGGCCCGTCGTCCATTCCGGGGCTGGGCCGTAGAATCGCCGCATGCCTGCCGGCTTTGACATTCTCTTCGAAGACTCCGCGTGCCTGGTCGTCAATAAACCTGCGGGCCTGTTGACGCAGGCGCCGCTGGGCATCGACAGTCTGGAATTCCGCATCAAGACGTGGCTCAAGGAGCGCGATGCGAAGCCGGGCGGTGTCTATCTGGGAGTGCCGCATCGGATCGATCGGCCGGCCTCGGGCGTGATCGTGTTTGCCAAGAATGTGCGGGCGGCTCGGCGAATCTCGGAGCAGTTCGAAGGCCGGCTGGTTGAGAAGACGTATTGGGCAATTGCGGAAGGAAACGTCCAGCCGGACGAAGCGACCTGGACGGATCATCTGAAGAAGATCGACGGCGAGCCGCGGACGATTGTGGTGGACGAGCGCGATCCCGACGGGCGGATCGCGATTTTGCATTACCGAGTCATTCAGCGGCTGGAAAACGCGGCATTATTGGGAATCCGCCTGGAAACCGGTCGCACACACCAAATTCGCGTGCAGTGCGCCAGCCGCGGCCATCCGCTCCTGGGCGACGAGCTGTACGGCAGCCGCGTGCCATTCGGGCCGTGGAGCGACGACGAGCGCGAGCGGCTGATCGCACTGCATGCCCGGAGCCTGAAATTCCGGCATCCAATGACGCGGGAGTCCATCGAATGCCTCGCACCGCTGCCGGCGATGTGGGGGGAGGCAGGGGTGAGCGAGTAGGCAACCGTTGCCGATGGCAAGCCGACCGTTTAGCATCAGGAATCGGCTTCCGCCTGCCTCACACCGTCTCAATCTCAGGACCGGATCGACCATGCCCAAGCTTCGCCCTTCCCGCCGCCGTTTCTTGCAAGCCGCTGCCGCAACTTCGGTTGCAATCGCCGTTCCCTACTACGTGCCGGCCCGGGCCTTTGGCGCGAATGAGCGGGTGATTACTGGTGCGATCGGCGTGAAGAATCGCGGAGGCGAAACGCAGAACCTAAAGGACTTTCGGAAAAACTGCGTGGCCGTGTGCGATGTCGATCAGAATGTCGCCGCGAAGGCTGCCAAGTTTGTGACGGATGGAGGCAACCAGTGCGACATTTACGATGACTACCGCAAGCTGCTCGATCGCAAAGACATTGACGCCGTCGTCGTTTCGACGCCCGATCACTGGCACGCCTTGATCACCATCGACGCCTGCCGGGCCGGCAAGGACGTCTTCTGCGAGAAGCCGCTGACGCTGTTCATCGCCGAGGGGCGGAAGATGGTGCAGGTCGCCCGCGAGACGGGACGCATCGTCCAGACTGGCAGCCAGCAGCGGAGCGACGAGCGGTTCCGCACGGCGGCCGAGCTGGTGCGCAGCGGCGCTCTGGGCAAGATCCAGCAGGTGCTCGTAGGAATTCCCAAGCCGAACCATGCCGAGAAGTACGTGCCCGATTCGCCGCCGCCGAGCGAGCTGAACTACGACCGCTGGCTCGGCCCGGCCCCCGAGCGGCCGTACAACGTCAACCGCGTCCATTACAACTTCCGCTTCTTTTGGGACTATAGCGGCGGGCAGATGACGAATTTCGGCGCCCACCACATCGACATCGCCCAGTGGGCCCTGGGGATGGATGAAAGCGGGCCGATCGCCGCCGAAGGGACCGCCACATATCCAGCCGACAAGCGGCTGTGCGAAGTGACCCAGAGCTGCCGCGTGACGCTGACCTATGCCAATGGCGCGCAGGTAATCGTCGGCCAGGAGCAGAAAGACATCCCGGAAGGCTGCACGTTCATCGGCGAGAAGGGGCGGATTTTCGTCGATCGCAAGAAGGTCGTCCCCAGCGATGACGCGATTCTGAAGACCGACCGGACCGTTCCGCTGTACGTCAGCAAAAACCACCCGCAGAACTGGCTGGATTGCATCGCCAGCCGCAAGTTGCCGGTCGCCGATGTCGAGATTGGCCACCGCAGTGCCACGGCTTGTCACTTGGCGAACATTGCCGTGCGGCTGGGGCGCAAGATCCAGTGGGATCCGGCTGCGGAGCAAATCGTCGGCGATGCCGAGGCCGCCGCATTGGTCTCGCGGCCGTATCGAGCGCCATGGAAGCTGGCCTAGCGGCGAGCGGCCAAGTCTATGACGAGCGGCCGGCGTCAGCCGGCTGAGGCAAGATGCGTTCGCTCTGCGCAACATGCCAGCACGTGCGGGTGATCGTCACCGGCAATGGTTCGCGTTTTTTTCTCTGCCTAAAGTCGCAGGACGACGAGCGCTACGTGAAGTACCCGCCGCAGCCTGTGGAACGATGTGCCGCTTACCAGACCGCGGAGAACAAGTCAGCCCCAATGCACCCGCCAGCCGCGGGCGATGGCAATGCCCAGGGCGACCAGGCCGATGCCCAGCATGGCGAGCAGGAGGCGAGCCGAGGGTTTGCCGATTGATCTTGCCAGAAGCCACGGCTTGGCGAGGTCCATGAGCCATGGTGCATCGAGGGCGGCTCCGGCCACCAGGAACAGGCCGAAGACTACCGAAACGACGCCGACGAGAATATCGAGACGTTGCATGAAGTCGTAGGCACACTCCGTGTGCCGTCTGTCTCGCCCCTAATCGTTCCGCTCCTGCAAAACCTGGACGGCACACGGAGTGTGCCTACTACGTGGGTGCCGACCAGCCGAGCGTCCGCTCGACCGCTTTCTTCCAATCGCGGCAGAGGGCGTCGCGGCGGGCGGCGTCCATCTGGGGCTGAAATTCGCGGCCCAAAGCCCAGTTGCGGGCCACGTCGGCCAGGTCCTTCCAGTATCCCACGGCCAGGCCTGCCAGATACGCCGCGCCTAGCGCCGTCGTCTCGGCGACGACAGGCCGGCGAACCGTAGCACTCAAGATGTCGGCCTGGAACTGCATCAGGTGATCGTTGACCGACGCGCCGCCATCGACCTTGAGCACTGCCAGCGGCAAGCCGGCGTCGGCCCGCATCGCTTCCAACAGGTCGCGCGACTGAAACGCCATCGATTCGACGGCGGCCCGCGCGATATGGCCGGCCGTCGTGCCCCGGGTGATGCCAAAAATCGCGCCGCGGGCGTATGGGTCCCAGTGCGGTGCGCCGTGGCCCACGAACGCCGGCACGACGACCACCCCACCATTGTCGGCAACACTGGCGGCCAGTTGCATAACCTCGGCCGAGGTCTTGATCAGCTTCAGGCCGTCGCGGAGCCACTGGACCACGGCCCCGCCGATGAAGACCGATCCTTCCAGGCAGTAGGTCGTCCGCTCGCCGATCTGCCAGCCGATCGTCGTCAGGAGGTTGTGCTTCGATGCCCGCGGCGATTCGCCGATATTGAGCAGCATGAAACAGCCGGTGCCGTAGGTGTTCTTGGCCGTGCCCGGCTCGAAACAGGCCTGGCCGAACGTGGCGGCTTGCTGGTCGCCTGCGTCGCCGGCGATCGGAAGGGGACCGCCGAGGATCGTTGGGTCGCACTGGCCATAGACGTGGCTCGATGGCAGCACCTCGGGGAGCATTGCCCGGGGCACGCCCATCAGCCTCAGCAATTCGTCGTCCCACTGGCGGGTGTGAATGTTGAGCAGTAGCGTGCGGCTGGCGTTGCTGACGTCGGTCACGTGCCGCTTGCCTCCCGTCAGCCGCCAGATCAGGAAGGAATCGACCGTGCCGAAGAGCACGTCGCCCCGCTCGGCGCGGTCGCGCAGGCCGGGCAGAGTATCGAGCAGGTGGCGAATCTTGGTGCCGGAGAAATAGGGATCGAGCATCAGGCCCGTTTTCTGCCGAAACAGACCCTCGCAGCCCTCCTTCTTCATCCGCTCACAGATCGGGGCGCTGATCCGGCTTTGCCAGACGATGGCGTTGGCGACCGGCTTGCCTGTGGCGCGCTCCCAGAGGACCGTTGTTTCGCGCTGGTTGGTGACGCCGACTGCCGCGATGTCAGCGGCTGACACTTTAGCGGAGGCGAGCGCCTTCTTCGCCGAATCGAGCTGCGAGGACCAGATCGCTTCGGGATCGTGCTCGACGTGCCCCGGCGACGGCAGGATTTGCGGAAACTCCTGCTGAGCCGAGCCGACGGCGCGGCCGTCCTTGCCGAAAACGATCGCCCGGCTGGAGGTGGTGCCCTGGTCGAGGGCGAGGATGTATTTGGACATGGGAGAGGTGTCAGTTGTCAGTTGTCAGTGGTCAGCGGTCAGTCGTCGGGGGGCGAATGGTTACTCGTCCTCGTCCTCCTCCTCGTCCTCGTTCTCGAATGTGGCTCGGAGATGTCGAGGGTTCAGGGTTCGGGGTTCAGGGTTCGGGGTTCAGGGTTCGGGAGGGCGAGGCTCCTGCCGAGCCGGGGTTCAGGGCTCAGGGTTCAGGCTTCAGGCTGACTCCGAAATGCGATTGCAGGCGATTGGTGCAGCGCTCGATGGCCGCGCGCTTGCCAGGCGCATTCAATCGGCCCTGTTGTATCAAAATGTCGGCCAGCTCGCTAAGTCGCGACCAGGTCAGGTGGGGCGAAAAGTGCCACATCAGCCGCCGCTCGACGAGGTCTTCCAACCGCGTGACCCATTCGTGCAGGGTGGCCCACTCGGCCGCCGAAGCCCAGGCGGTCGGCTCCTCGAAGAGGCAGTCATCGACAGGTGTGCGGGGGATGGGGCGATCCTGCGAATTGAATTCGGCCGTCATTCCAAGTTTGCCCAGCACGGCGGCCGCGGTCTCTTCGGCCAGCGAGCGGCAAGTGGTCAGCTTGCCTCCCACGAGCGACACGAGCGGCACGCGCGACTGATCGTTCCAAACAAGCTGATGCCGGCGGGTGATCGCGGCCGGCGTCTTGGCATCGACGAAGGGGAGCGGCCGGACGCCGCAGTATTCCATTGCGATATCGCCGCGGGTCAGGCCGGCATCGGGCAAGACCTCGTTCACAGCCGCCAGCAGGTAGCTTAACTCTTCTTCGGTGGCGACCGCCGCCCTGGGATCGCCGCCGAAAGGTATATCGGTCGTGCCGACAAGCGTCCCGTCGAGAAACGGCAGGATGAATACCGGCCGGCCGTCGCTGGCCTCGGTGTAAATCCCCTGCCCCGCGAGCAATTCGGCGAGCTGCGGCTTGAACGTCAGAAAATGGCTCCCCTTGGTGCCCCCCATCAGCTGTCGCGAAGGCGCGGGCAGGCGCGCGAGCGTTTGATCGACCCAGGCACCCGTGGCGTTGATGATTGCGGCTGGCTCGAATACCTCGATCGGCCCTGCAGTCGAATCGCTGGCTGGGCGAAGCTCGATGGTGCGGCCATCCGCGGCCAGCCGCGCCTCGGTATAGGTAAACACGCGGAAATCGAGCCCTTTTTCGGTGGACAATCGGCGGGCGTCGGCCAGGAAATCGATCACCATCCGCTCGGGGAACGTGATTTGAGCGTCGGAATATGCCCACAAGCGGCGGGCCAACTCGGGGTTCACCCGCGGCACGCCCGGCTCATCGGGCCGGTGAAGCGACCGATCCGGGAGGTCGTCG
>Ga0065705_10001876_pt1 | contig 22572 bp, 17 predicted proteins | sample SwibulcommuniRL2_FD_59092 | JGI IMG/M metagenome (GOLD analysis project Ga0065705, IMG submission 59092) | Bulk soil microbial communities from switchgrass field near Rose Lake, East Lansing, Michigan, USA - RL2 Bulk Soil v2 (version 2) | ecosystem: Environmental > Terrestrial > Soil >...
GGAACAGATGCGCGTCTATCGCGAAAAGGGCATCAATCCCTTCGCTTCCTGCCTGCCCACGTTGATCCAATTCCCGATCATCATTGCCCTCTACCAGAGCATCACACGCGCTCTGGCGGTCACACCGTTGGGATTGCTGCAGCTTTCACGGAGTGGAAGCGCCCTTTCCTTCCTGGATGTCTCTTCGCTCATTCCGCTGAACAGTAAATTCCTGTGGATGGATCTGGGACGCCCCGAATCGGTTGCCATCCTGGGCATTGCTCTTCCGACTCTGGCGATCATCGTCGCCCTGACAACCTATGTCCAATCAAAGTTGACCCTGCCAGCCACGAGCAATCCAAACGATCAGAGCGCGGCAATGGGCAACATGATGAGCATTTATATGCCGCTCCTGCTGGGTTATTTCGCCCTGACATTCCCCTCGGGATTAGCGGTTTACTTCATCACCAGCAATCTGCTGGGCATCGTCCAGTACGCGATGCAGGGAAAAGCCAACTGGCGCAACCTGCTGCCTGGTGGTAACAAACCGGTAGTAGCAAAAGCAAAGAAGTAACAGGAGGTGGGTATGACTGAAAAAACCACATTGGAAATCATTGCACCCACAGTGGAAGAAGCCATTGCACAAGGTCTTGCACAATTGGGTCTCACCGCCGACGCGGTCAGTGTCGAAGTGTTGGATGCAGGCACCAAAGGCTTCTTTGGGCTGGGAAAGCCGCAGGTACGTGTCCGTTTGACGGTGGTGCCTCCGGGTGGCATGCCCGTTCCTGAACCGGAACCCGCCCCCGAACCGAAAAAGGAACCGAAGCGCCCCGAGAAAAAACCGGAGCCGGTCGTCGAACCTCGACAGAGTGCACCTGCTCCTGTGGTTGAATCCCAACCTGAGCACGATGCCCTTCTCGATCACACAGAGTCAGTAGTCTCGAAGATTCTTCATTTGCTCAATCTCGAAGCCCAGGTCTCCGCCCATTACGGTTCTCCCGAACGAGACGGACGCCGCAACATCCACGTGGATATCCGCGGCAAGGATCTGAGCGTGTTGATTGGTCGCCGCTCCGAAACGCTGGGCGCGTTCCAATATATCGCCTCTCTGATCGTCGGCAAGGAGACGGAGCAATTCGTGCAACTAGTCGTGGACGTGGAGGGCTATCGCGACCGCCGTGAAAAGCAGTTGGTCCAGATGGCGATGCGCATGGCAGAGCAGGCGGTCAAGAGCGGACGGCGCCAGACGCTTGAGCCGATGCCGTCGAGCGAACGCCGCGTCATCCACATCGCGCTGCGCGATCACCCGGCGGTAAAAACGGAAAGCACCGGGGAGGAACCCTATCGCAAGGTGGTTATTCTTCTAAAGGACAATTAATTGTTGTAGGGTCGGGTAGCTGCCCGACCCTACTTTTTATCACGGTATAATTCGTTCATGCTCAACCCGGTTTCACTGGAGCCAGTGGATTATCTTGTTATCGGTCATGTTGCTCATGATCTGACTCCGGAGGGTTCACGTTTGGGCGGAACAGTTGCTTATTCTGCAATGACAGCGCGTGCACTGGGTCTGCGTGTGGGGATCCTTACAGCATCAGGACCTGAAACTTCGCTGGCTTCGTTAAAGGATTTTCCCGTTCTTTCCAAAGCATCAGCACAAAGTACAACCTTCGAAAATATCTATTCCCGCCAGGGACGCATTCAATACCTGCGCGGTCAGGCATCACGGCTCGATCTGAACGAAGTGCCACAGATTTGGAAGCAGGCTTCGATTGTCCACCTGGGTCCGATCGCAAATGAAGTGGACTCGGTGCTGCCAGGCGATTTTTCCCCTGCCTTGTTTGGCATCACCCCGCAGGGCTGGATGCGGCAGTGGGATTCCGAAGGACGCGTTTCGCCTGCCCGGTGGCAGGTTTCGGAACCCGCGTTGAAACAGGCTGACGCTGTGGTGATCAGCCGCGAAGATGTGGGTGGTGACGATGAGCTGATCGAATCCATGGCACAGCATACGCGCGTGCTTGCCGTTACGGAGGCAAACGCAGGTTGTGTGCTGTACTGGCATGGAGATCGCCGCCGATTCCGCGCCCCTGAAGTCGAAGAAGTGGATGCCACCGGCGCGGGCGATGTATTTGCAGCTGCATTCTTCGTGCGCCTGTGGAATACACGTGACCCCTGGGAAGCGGCGCGCTTCGCCACCGTACTGGCTTCACATTCCGTCTCTCGTCCAGGCTTGGATGGAATCCCAACCAAGCGCGAGATCGAAGAATCGCTCGTGGAAGTTTTGCATTAAATAGGAGTTCGCTGGTCGAGTAGGGCGAGTGTTCGCCTGTCCCGCTGTTTTGGCGGGGTCTCGCCCATACACTTGCACCTGAATGCAAGTGCAGGTGTCGAGACCAAAATTTAACGAACGTCTCCTGTAATAGGTGGTCTCGATATATCTTCACCTGCACTGCACCAAATCGGGTGCAAGTGTCGCAAAAAACGCTCAGGATTACTCGACCATCGATAACAAATCGCAAATCAAATGACTCGCATTTATACCCTCGTCAATCAGAAAGGTGGAGTAGGCAAGACCACCACCGCCATTAACCTCGCCGCGTATCTGGCGAAGATGGACCAGCGCGTCCTCGTCGTCGACCTCGATCCGCAGGCAAATGCCACGTCCTGTCTCGGCGTAGATAAACGTGCCGTGCAGGGAAGCACATACGAAGCTCTGCTCAACGAAGAGATTCCTGCTGCTTCAGTTCTGTTCAATGAACGGTTGCAGCTCTCGCTGTTGCCTTCGTCCCCTGCGCTGGCAGGCGCCGAAGTGGAGCTGGTGGAAGAGTCAGAGCGCGAGTTCAGATTGAGAAACGCATTGGACTCTCTGGTGGAGAAGTTCGATTACATCCTGATCGACTGCCCTCCATCGCTGGGAATCCTGACCGTCAATGGATTAGTCGCGGCGCGCGATGGCGTGCTGGTGCCGGTGCAATGTGAATATCTGGCGCTGGAAGGCCTCGGACAACTGACCCAGACCATACAGCTCGTCCAGTCATCGCTGTTCCCGGGTTTGCGCGTCCGTGGTGTCATCATGACCATGTTCGACCCGCGCACGAATCTGTCCAATGATGTCGTTAAGGAAGTCAACAATCATTTTCCGGGACAGGTCTTCAAGAGCATCGTGCCGCGCAGCATCCGTCTCGCCGAAGCGCCATCCTATGGACTTCCAATTTCAGCGTATGCCCCATCCTCGGTCGGGGCGCAGGCGTATGAGGCGCTTGCCAAAGAGCTGCTCAAGAGCGATGAAGTGCAAACAACTTAAACACAAAGGGCATCAAGGCTAAAGCTTTGTATCCCTTCGTCGTGAAACAAGGAAAAAAACATGCCTAAACGTACAGGTCTCGGCAAAGGACTCGACGCCCTCATCCCCGGCGGACACAGCTCCCCATCCGCCGAAGGAGGCGGCGTAACACAGATTTCAGTAGACTTGATCCAGCGCAACCCGCGCCAGCCGCGCGAAAAATTCGATATCGAGGAACTGGAGAATCTCGCCAGCTCCATTCGTGAGCATGGCGTGATCCAGCCGCTGATCGTATCGCCGGCCAAGAACGGGATTTACGTCCTCATCGCCGGGGAACGCCGTTTGCAGGCTTCGCGCAAAGCCGGGTTGAAAACCGTCCCGGTCGTGATCCGTCATGCCACCGACCAGCAATTACTGGAGCTTGCCCTGATCGAAAACGTCCAGCGCGCAGACTTGAACGCCATCGAAGAAGCAGAAGCCTACCAAAATCTGGCGAAGGAATTCCGGATGTCGCACGAGACGATCGCCGAACGCGTCGGGAAAAGCCGCGTCGCGGTGACGAATACCATTCGCCTCTTGGACGCCTCCGCGGCCGTCAAACAGGCACTGGTCGATGGGCGTATTACCGAAGGTCACGCGCGCGCCATGCTGTCACTTTCGGCGAAGGCACAGGAAGCCCTGTTGAACCAGATCATCAATCTTGACCTGAGCGTTCGCTCGACCGAAGTGCTGGCGCGCAAATATACCGGGCAAAAGCCGGCAACGAAGCGGAGATCCCCTTCCAGCGCAGATGTGAACGATATCGAACGCCGACTGCGATCGAGCCTCAATACCAAGGTTGCATTGAAGCATGGCAAAAAGGGCGGCACGGTCACGATTTACTATTATTCCGATGAGGAATTGAATTCGCTTCTCGAGAAATTGACATGAAATATAAACCTGACAGATCTTAAAGACCTGTCAGGTTTCGGGAATAAATATGAAACTTCTATTCAACGCCAACATCCGAACCCAAAACCCATCGCAACCTTCAGCATCCGCTCTCGTCATCGATCGCGAATGGATTCTCGCCGTCGGAGCTGAAGAGGATCTGGCAGCGCAATTCCCGAAAGCTGAAAAACAGGATATAGGCGGGCACTTTATTTTGCCCGGTCTCACCGACGCGCATTTGCACCTGCAATATTACTCACTTGGCCTGCAAAAGATCGATTGCGAAACGGATACCAAAGAGGAATGCCTGCGCCGCGTGGAAGAGCGCGTGAAAAAGGCAAAACCAGGGGAATGGGTGTTGGGTCATGGCTGGAACCAGAATGTGTGGGGTACCTGGCCCACGGCTGCCGAACTGGATGCCATCGCTCCACATCATCCGGTCTACCTGACCGCGAAATCATTGCATGCTTCCTGGGTAAATACGAGGGCAATGCAATTGGCGGACATCACATCCCAGACACCCGACCCACACAACGGACAGATCCAACGCGACGTAAAAGGCAATGCAACAGGCATCCTGCTGGAAACAGCGATGGAGTTGGTTGGAGAGGCGGTACCTGCTTCCACGGTGGACGATATCGGCAGGGCAATGGAAAAAGCTCAACCGATTTTGTGGAAGATGGGTCTGACCGGCATCCATGACTTTGATCGCCGCGAGTCGTTCATGGCGCTGCAGGGACTTCAGGTACAGGGAAAATTAAAACTGCGCGTGCTCAAGAACCTGCCGGTTGAGTTGCTTGATCAGGCATTTGAGCTGGGCTTACGCGCAGGTTTCGGGAATGACATGCTGCGCATTGGCAACATCAAAGTCTTCATGGACGGGGCCCTCGGTCCGCATACTGCAGCGATGTTCCAGCCGTACATCGGCGAAGGCGAAAACCGCGGCATCCTCAACATGGATGGCGAGGAGCTCTTCGAATATGGACGCAAGGCCGCACAGGTCGGCCTGGGATTGACCGTCCATGCGATCGGCGACCGTGCCAATCACGAAGTACTCGACGCCTACGAACAACTCCGCAATTATGAGACGGAAAATCATCTTGCTCATTTGCGTCATCGCATCGAACACGTGCAGGTGATACACCCCGACGATGCGCCGCGGCTTGCCAACTTAAATGTCATCGCTTCGATGCAGCCTATCCATGCCACGTCCGATATGTTGATGGCAGATCAATTCTGGGGTGAGCGTTCGCGCCTTGCCTACGCCATGAAGACTCAGTTGGATTTCGGGGCGCGGCTGGCGCTTGGGTCGGATGCGCCCGTGGAATCGCCCAATCCGTTCTGGGGATTGCACGCCGCGGTCACACGCCGGCGCTTCGACGGCTCACCCTCAGTCGAAGGATGGTACCCCGAACAACGGTTGACCATGGCTCAGGCATGGGAGGGATACAGCCTCGGTCCCGCCTACGCAGCAGGTCTGGAGAACCGTCTGGGTCGCCTCGCCCCGGATCATCTCGCCGACCTGATCGTACTGGATGCTTCGCAGGATCCCTTCACCTGCGATCCGAATGATTTGCTTACCTTGCAATCCTCCGCTACAATGGTGAATGGAGAATGGGTGTACGCTTCCGCCGCCGTCCCCGGCGCGGTTGGCGGCTAAAGCTAATAAAACCATGGTAGAACAAAAACGTCTTACGCCTGAAATGCTCGTCCCTCGTATGGGTGAATACCTCGTTCAAAAGGGATTGATCACAGAGCAGCAGTTGCAGGCTGCCCTCACTCATCAGCAGGAGGAAACGGCGAAGGGCAACATGGTTTTGTTGGGGCAGACACTGATTGAGCTGAAGTATCTGGAGCGTTCCGATTTGGACCAGGCTGTGACGGAACAGATCCTCCATTTGCGCTCCGCACTCCAGTCTGCGAACCGCACGCTGGAGCTCCGTGTAGAGGAACGCACAGCCGAATTACAGAAGGCACTCGAACGCGTCTCGGAACTTAGCCAGCTCAAGGCGAACTTCATTTCCAATATTTCCCACGAACTGCGCACCCCTCTCACCCACATCAAGGGTTATATCGAACTTCTGGTGACTGAATCCCTGGGGAGTATCTCGGATGAGCAGCGCCACGCGTTGGCGGTTAGCCAGCAATCCACAATCAGGCTCGAGAATCTGATCGAGGACTTGATCATGGTTTCGCTCGCCTCGCGCGGCGAATTGAGCATCAAACAGGAGACAGTGGATATCCGGCGCCTGGCGAACCTGGCAGCCAAGTCGCACGGTGACGCGGCACTCGCACGCGGGATCAGTTTGCATGCGATGGTTGATGAAAACGTTCCCTTCGTGCATGGAGATTCGCAGAAGATCGCCTGGGTGTTGGGTCAACTTACCGATAACGGCATTAAGTTCACGCCTTTGGGAGGCCGCGTTATTGTCTCCGTCAAACGAGAAGGGGAAAACCTGGTGATCATTTCAGTAGTTGATACCGGTATTGGCATCCCATCGGGGCGTGTGCAGGATATTTTCGAGCCCTTCCATCAACTGGACGGTTCGTCCACGCGCAAGTACGGCGGGACCGGGCTTGGTCTGTCGCTCGTCCGGCAGATCATCGAAGCGCACGGTTCGATGATCGAAGTGGAATCCATCGAGGGACGAGGTTCAACATTTAGATTCCCCCTGCTGGCTGTGGCAGAAGAATAACGACAACTTATGGATAGTTCCACACTTCTTTACCTGCAGGAATTGATGCAGATTGCATCGCAAGTGGGAAACTCGCGCACTTCGCTCGAACAGTTTGTGATCGCGTTGCGCAAGGAATTTGTCTTCGATAATGTTGCGGTTTATTTTCAGGAGCAGCAGGGCATGGCACTCGAGGTCACCTATGCCCGTGCAATTGGACGCTCGAAAAACGCAGAAGCCGATGCAGCCTGGGGGGAAACATTTGCCAGTCAGGTGGTGAAGAAGGGCAATATCCTGCTTCAGGATCCCAAGCCAGACGTGTTACCGAGCGACCGCCTGCATCAGGCATATCTTTTGGGATTGCCTCTGCATCTGCAGGGGAATACCAAGGGAGCGCTGGTCTTCGTACGTTTTGGCGGACCGCCCTATGAAGAGGATCACATTAAGATGGCACTCTTCGCCGCAGGATTGCTTTCGATGTTCTTCGAGCGCATCACCTGGAACGAAACGCATGTGGAATTGAGGGATCTCAAACGCCAGATGCAGCTGCAGGAGGATTTCGTCAGCACGATCTCGCACGAGCTGCGGACACCACTCGGATTTATCAAAGGTTACAGTACGAGCCTGCTGCGTGAAGACACCAGTTGGGATGAAGAAACGCAAAAGGAATTCCTGACGATCATCGATGAGGAAGCCGACCGGCTCTCCTTGCTGATCGAAAACGTGCTCGAGTCGGCGCGCCTGCAGAGCAGGACTCTGCCGCTTCGTTTCCAAACCCTGCGGCTGGATGCCGTGATCCGGGATGTGATTACGCGGATACGCGCCCGTCACAAGGATCTGGATGTGAGCATGGATTTGAAGTACACGGCTCAAATCCAGGGAGATGGGGTCCGGCTCGCACAGGTCTTTGAAAACCTGTTCACCAACGCCCTGAAGTATGCGCCCGGCGCGCCGATTCTCGTCCTGCTCGAGCAGGTCAGCGAGAAGATCATCATCTCCTTTATCGATCGCGGTCCCGGCATTTCAAAGGAATCTCTCCCGTTTATTTTTGACCGTTTTTATCGCGTCCGCAACGAGAAAACAGTCACCGGAACAGGGCTCGGACTTTACATCTGCAAGCAGATAATTGAAGCACATCGTGGTAAGATTTGGGCAGAATCCGTTCCCAGTCAGGGAACCACGTTTTTCATCGAGTTACCACTCAATTCAACGAATTAGTACCGCAACAGTTCGAAGATGAATGGTAATCCTCCAAACATATCGGACCGACAAAACCACCATCCAATTTCATAGAGTTGCGGCACAGGCGTTAAGGAGAACATATGGCAAAACGCATTCTGATAGTAGACGACGAGCCCCGTTATCTACGTTTGCTCGAAGCCAACCTGCGAACCGAAGGTTATGAAGTGGTTACAGCACAGGATGGCATGCAGGCAGTAAGCGTTTTTTCGGACCAACCCATTGATCTGGTGCTGATGGATGTGATGATGCCAAAACTCGATGGCTTTGGCGCCACACAGCGCATCCGTGAATTTTCCAGCACGCCGATCATTATCCTCACCGCCAAAGGGGATGAACAGGACCGTGTGCGCGGGCTTGACCTCGGCGCAGATGATTACCTCGTCAAGCCGTTTTCGGCCACCGAACTCCTGGCCCGCGTCCGCGCCGTTTTGAGGCGCGCCCAGCCTCCCAGCGAAGTGGGACAATCCCGTTTCTTTACCCATGAGAACTTAAAGATTGATTTTGCGCGCGCTGAAGTCTGGCGAGGCGAAACACCTGTTTCCCTTTCCGCGACGGAATATCGTCTCCTCTTGCAGTTTGCCCATCATGTCGGCAAGATCATGACCTCTGAAGAATTGTTGACCAGTGTGTGGGGTCCCGAATATCGCACCGACAAGGAAATCCTGTGGGTGAGCATTGCGCGCCTGCGTCAGAAATTGGAGGATGACGCGCACACGCCCAAGCATATCGTGACGCGCTCGGGCCTGGGATACTTGATGCCGCCCATCGAAGAATGAACGGATCTGGAGATTCGTGTGGTCGGTAAAAAAATCCTCATCCTGGATGAGAACACAGCCAGTCGAAGTTTTTTATCCAATACCCTGCGCGAGCAACAATTTCAAGTTCTCGAAGCTTCGTCCGGCAAGGACGCTCTGATCGCCGCCTGGCGCGATGCACCCGACCTTGTATTGTTCGACCCGGTCCTGACCGATGTTCGCGACGAAGAATTCATCGCCAAACTCCGCAACAACCCGCGTACAAAAAAGACTCCCCTGGTTGCTCTCTCCAGCGATCCTGGACCCTCCCGTCGTGAGGCGTGTATCAATGCAGGCGTGGATGAGTACTTGATCAAGTCTTCGCAGGCACTTGCCTCTCTCCATGAGATCCTTGCCCGAATCTTCAGTAGCGATATTTCGACAATTGCAGAAGGAGCCGGACAGGAACAGGGGCTGCTGATCGTCTTCCTGAGCGCAAAAGGTGGAACAGGCACTTCATCGCTGTGCGCCAACATCGCCATGAACATCAAGCAGGTACAACCAGATTCCCGCGTCGCGGTCGTGGACCTGGTGCTGCCGATTGGCTCGATCAGTCAGATCGTTGGCTATGAAGGGAATCTAAATATCATCAGTGTCGCCGATCTGCCTGGCGGCCAGACGAGCGGAGATTATTTCCACAAGAACTTGCCCCGCCCGGAACCATGGCAATTCCAGCTGCTGGCTGGTTCGCCTGACCCGCTGCGAGGAAATGCCCTCAACGGCGACCGCATCGGGCGGATCGTAGACACGCTCCGAAGCGCGTTTGATTTCGTCATCCTTGATCTTGGACGGTCCCTGTCCCGAATTAGCCTGCCTTTCATCCAGCAGGCGGACCTGATCTCCCTGATCGTCTCCACCGACTACAGCACCGTCAAGCTCACCCAAACCGTGCGGCTTTATTTGCAGTCTCAGGGGATCGACAGCCAGAAGATCTTCACGATCCTGAATCGTGCCGTTGGGCTCGAAGGGGCAACCAAAGCCGAGGCCGAAGCGATCATTGGCTTACCGATCAAGACAACCATGCCCTATATGGGTGGGAATTTTACGCTTGCCAATAACCAGAACCAGCCCATTGCGACCAAGTACCCTACCGACACAGCATCCATCATCTTCAAAGGGCTCGCCGTGGACATGATCAAGGCGGCGCACCAGGTACGTGCCTCCCAAACTTCTTAAGAAACTGATAAGTGGATTCTGGGGGATTTCGGATACACTTTGCAGTAATTCGGGCAGGCAGAGTAGCGACACTCGAGTTGGGTCGCTATTTTTTATCCCATGGCTGAGAGAGATTACAGAGTGCCGCACGCCTCTGGCGTATCTAAACTTGAAATTTGAAGTTCAGGCTGCCAAAGCAACTGAAAAGTTTAGTTACACATGTTCCACATGCGTAAGACAAGCAGTATAGCGACCAAAGTCTGAAATAGAGGCAAAATGACATTTGAATATGACGAGAAGGGCAAAATATTTACAGAGGTGATCTCCAAACGCCCCGTCTACGCGACCATACAAACGACAACCCACCTGATGCGCGGGCACATTCACGTCCGTCGCGATCAACGCATCAAGGATGAGCTTGACCTGGATGAGAAGTTCATGGCTGTGACTGAAGTGAATGTCATAGCTCCCGATGGACACGTCCTCTTTCAGGCGCCATTCCTGGCGGTCAATCGCGATCAAATCATCTGGGTTCTCCCTGAGCACGACAAGAGCGAAGAAGGTTCTTCCTAATGGCGACTCCAATTGCATCCAACTTTACCAAGCTGACCTCCGAGGACCTGCTCAAATTTAAGCGGTATCTGATCGAGAATGTAGGGCGCTCGCTGGAAGGACAGGAATTACTGCTCGGCGACCGGGCTGAGTTCATGAAGCAGCGCCTGGACGAGGTCTACGCCCAGGTGAAGGTCAACCTTCCCGAGGATATTCGGCAGCAGATCTTTCACGATATTTTGGACGAGCTGAACGGCTTTGGCCCCATCCAGCCTTTATTGGATGATCCGGATGTCAGCGAGGTGATGGTGAATGGACCGAAAAAAGTGTTCATCGAAAAGAACGGCAAACTAACGAAGAGCCCGATCACGTTCGATGACGACAACCATGTGTTGCGGATCATCGACCGGATCATTCTCCCCCTGGGCCGGCGCGTGGATGCGGACAGCCCCACCGTCGACGCGCGCCTGCCGGATGGGTCACGCGTCAACGCCGTGATTGCCCCGGTCTCGATCGATGGTCCCTCCATTACAATCCGCAAGTTCAAGAAAGATAAGCTCTCCATCGAACAGTTGGTGAAATTTGGCTCGTTGACGGCAAACATGGGTGAGTTCATCAAAGCCTGCGTCCTGGCGCATTTGAATATTGTCATCTCGGGCGGGACAGGCTCGGGCAAGACAACACTTCTGAATGTCCTCTCCAGCTTCATCCCAGAGCACGAACGCATTGTGACTATCGAAGACGCCGCGGAACTTCAACTCCAGCAGGATCATGTCCTGCGCATGGAAACGAAAGTTCCGAACATAGATGGCAAGGGCGCGGTGACCATCCGTGACCTGGTGAAGAACTCTTTGAGAATGCGCCCTGACCGCATCATCGTGGGCGAATGTCGCGGCGGCGAAGCACTCGATATGCTGCAAGCTATGAATACGGGTCACGATGGTTCGTTGACGACCTTGCATGCCAATACGCCGCGTGATGCCCTTTCGCGCCTCGAGACCATGGTCCTGATGTCGGGTATGGATCTCCCACTCAAGGTGGTACGCCAGCAGGTTTCTTCCGCGGTGGATCTTATTATTCAACAGTCGCGTCTGAAGGATGGCTCTCGTAAAGTGACCGCGATTACAGAAGTAGTCGGTATGGAGGGTGAGACTGTCGTGTTGACTGATATTTTTAAGTTCGAACAAACGGCAGTTGGAGAAGGCGGCAAGATTTTAGGCGAGTTAAAACCAACTGGCATCCGCCCGATCTTCAGTCCGCGCCTGGAAGCCGCAGGACAGAAACTTGGTGCCGAACTCTTCATGGCACCTATTGGTCATTTGAAACGATAGCAAAGGATTGTGCTTCTGCTATAATCAGGGAACACCATTGTCGCCCTGACAATTGGTCTCAGAGGTTGCATGGATACCAAAACGCAGATCACCATTCGCACGAAAAAACTGGGAGTATTGATCCGCGATGCGCGTCTTTCGGCGCGCAGGAGCGTGCAGGAATGTGCAGAAGCCATAGGTGTTCGGAAGAGTGTCTTCCGCGCCTACGAAGACGGTGAGCGCGCGCCTTCATTACCGGAACTGGAAGCACTGGTCTTTTTTCTGGACCTGAGTCTGGAGCACTTTTGGGGTCGGGAGATCAAGTCCACAGCTACATCAGCTATTCAAAAGCTTGATATGCCGAGAGTGCTGGGGCTTCGTCAACGCAAGATTGGCGCACTGCTGCGACAGGAACGCATGAACGCCAGCATATCCATTCGCAATCTGGCGACAAAAACCGGAATTGCAGGATCACGCATCAAGGCATACGAACTGGGTGAACGAGCTGCGCCATTGCCCGAATTGGAGATCCTGATCTCCACGCTCGGCGGGCACATCGAATCACTGTTCGACCGGAATGGACCCATCGGTCAGTGGATGTTGGGCGAAGAGGCGGTCCAGAGTTTCCTTGAGATGCCGTCCGAACTCCGTGAGTTTGTTGCCCTGCCGGTCAATCGTCCCTATTTGGAACTGGCAATGAAACTGAGCAGCATGTCCCGTGACAAGCTTCGTTCGGTGGCGGAAAACCTGCTCGATATAACCTATTAAGAATTGTGTTCACCGTCCCGAGGGTTCTGGTTTAAACATCCTTCGGGACGTTTTGTATAAATAAGGTTAGATCCAAAAACCGTGGAAAGCATAACTCCCCTGACACTTGCCGAAGATGGCAAAAAAGAATACGGGAAAGGAAACTTCAAAGCTGCCGCGCAACTCTTCTCACAGGCAGCACAGGCATACGCCTCGCTGCAGGATGTGTTGAACGCGGCTGAAATGAAAAATAACGAGAGCGTTGCCCTGCTCCAGGCAGGAAACGCCAAAGAGTCGCTGCAAGCCACCGACGGGACCGAGGAAGTCTTTCAAAAAGCCGGTGATCTCAAACGACAGGGCATCGCCGTCAGCAATCGGGCAGCCGCCCTCGAAGGGCTGAAAAAATGGGATGAAGCACTCGCCGAATATGATCGCGCCGCCTCGCTGTTCGAGCAGGCGGGTGAAGGCGACATGCACTCGATCGTGCGTAAGGCCGCAGCGAATATCAATCTCAAACGGGGACGCGTTGGAGACTCGCAAATGGACGTCTATGACTCGCTGCGTCTTGTCAAAAAACCCACATTCAGCCAGCGCATCATGAAGTTCCTGATGCGGATTGGGCTGGTAAGATAGAATTTTTTGTCATTGCGATGGCAATGTTCTCGAGCGTAGAGAGATGCCCGAAGCAATCTCATCATACAGCGGGAGATTGCTTTGCCACTCGCCGTTTAAGGCTCGGGGCTCGCAATGACGAGGAACTCCAAGGTAAATAGTGATCAATTCCCTGGTTCGCCCGGTGGATCTGAATGACCATCAGCAATTATCGAACCTGATCTTTTTTGAGACCCACCTCCATCGTCACCTGGATTGGCGCTCGCCCCTCGAATGGCTGGGCGCTCCGTATTACTGGGCATTGGAGCAGGGAAGGCACATCACAGCCGCACTGGCATGTCCCACCGAAGTAGATGGCATTGCCTGGGTGCGGCTATTTGTATACGCTGGGCATGCCTCCGCCGATAATGCCTGGTCGCTGCTCTGGGCAACAGCACGTAATGAGATTGGACATGCCGGAGGTGCGACTGTGGCGGCGATCGCGGTCCAGAACTGGTTCCAGCAACTGCTCGCCGCCAGCGGATTCGAATCCCGTCAGCGGATTGTGATGCTCGACTGGCAGCTTCAGACATGGCTGCCGCGCGCAATAGGCGGCGTTCAGGTTCGCAAAATGACGGATGCCGATCTGCCGCAGGTGGTCCAAACTGATAACGCCGCGTTTCATCCGCTCTGGCATAACTCGTATGACACCATTCAACTGGCATTTTCACAGGCATTATTTGCAACAGTGGCTGAAAATTCACACGGCATCGTTGGCTATCAATTAACCACAGGCCACGGACCGCGTGCCCACCTCGCCCGGCTTGCTGTACGGCCCGAACTGCAGGGACGCGGCGTAGGTCGTGCCTTGTTGAATGATCTGTTCATAAAGATCACGCGCAACGGAATCGGACGTTTAAGCGTCAACACACAAAACGATAACACCGCCTCTTTGAGTCTTTATCAGAAAATGGGCTTCAACCGAACCGGTGAAGAGTATCCTGTGTATACTTTCCAAGTACCCGCCAGTGTATAGGAGGAACCATGACCAATCGCGAAGATGCCATGATCATTAATTCGCTCGTGCGCCAGGCATTGAGTTCTGCACAGGAGGTAATGGGCGACAATGGATTAAATGCCGTGCTGCGTACCAGTGGGCTGGAACGGTTTATCGGTAACTTCCCGCCAAATAATCTTGAACCATCCATTCAAGCATCACAATATGCAAGGTTGAATGAAGCCATCGAGCAGTTTTACGGGCGCGGCGGAAAGGGCATGCTGCGCCGCATCGGCAAGGCATCGTTTCAATACGGCGTGCGCGAGCAATCGGCATTGCTGGGCGTGGCAGGCGTTGCCCTGAAATTATTACCTGAAAAACAGCGCATCAAATTTATCCTGAATGGAACCGCAGATGCGCTGAAGAAAAGTAACCCGGAAGTCAATGCCTGGGTGGATGAATCCGGCGAAAGGCTCGCCTATATCGAATCCACGTGCGCGATCTGTCATAGCCGCCAGAGCGCGGACCCCATCTGCCATTTGTATGTTGGCTCTATTACAGAAGCAGTACGCTGGGCAACTGGCAAGGAATTCAAAGTCATCGAGACCCACTGTCTCGCCAAAGGCGATGAGTATTGCAGGTTTGAAGTGGGAGATCCGATCGGTGAGTAAGCCGGGTTTCTCCAGCCGCGTGCTCCGGCGATTTGTGGAGACTGCTGCAGAGCAACTCGGCGCGGAACAGTTCGCTGCGATCCTGGCTTTGTCAAAACTCCCTGCGATTTGGTCGAAACCTGAGACCTTCCTCCAAGTGGATGCTGTCGAATCGGCAAAGGCATACGCGCAGGTACAGGCTGCGATGCGGATGCATTTCGGACGCGGCGCTCGCGGCGTCCTGACGCGTATCGGTCAACGGTTGTGGCATCGGCTATTGGATGACGCCGCGTTCACCGGCAAAGCGCAAGCTGCCGTGATCAGGAGACTCCCCCTCAATGTGCGGCGGAAATCCACGCTGGAACTTTTGGCCCGTTTCATCGCCGCGCAGCCCGGCGACATCACAATTCACACCCTGGACCTCGATCTGCTTCTCGCAGACCATGTATCCCCCACCACGGACGGCTATCGCGAGGGATCTCCCATTTGTTTTGTGACCCAGAGCCTGGTCCGCGAGAGCCTGCTCTGGTCGACGGGGCAGGAACAGGATGTGGATGAGATATCCTGTAAGACGCTCGGCGATAACGCCTGTGAATTCAAAATCACGACTGGAAAATAATCTGGGGCTGAATTTTCTTCACAATTCGGCTCTCAACAATACATTCTTAAGAACATCCTAACCTTTTCCTAGACAAAACAATTTGGGCATGGGAAAATTTGGGGAGCGCCGCATGCATATTTGACGTGCATAACCGAACCAGAAATCGCCTTTCCTCTCTGGGGTCAATTCAAAAGTCCCGCAATTTTTGAGACGAGCGCCAAAACCATCAAGGAGTCTTCATGAGTCCCGAAAAAGCAGCAGTAAGCAAGCGGCAAGCCCGCCGAGAACAGATGCAGAAACGCTCTCAACGTCAGCGTCTAATGACGGTTGGATTTATTATTCTTGGCGCGCTGTTGATCGTAGTTCCCATTGCCTATACTATGTTAAGGCCCGCCGCAGGGGTGGTTAACGTCGAGCCGGGCACCCACCCGAACCCCAACGACAACACCATGGGCGCATCAGACGCGCCGATCAGGATCGAAGAGTTTTCCGATTTTCAGTGCCCATACTGCGAACAGTTCCACGAACGGACCGAATCATTGCTGCGACAATACTACATCGACACCGGCAAGGTCCAGTTTGTCTACCGCTCGATGGGCAACTTTGTAAGCGGAAACATCGGCGGAGCGAATACCGAGTCACAGGACGCCGCCCTTGCAGCATACTGCGCCGGAGAACAGAACAAGTTCTGGGAAATGCATGCCCTTCTCTTTGCGAACGTGATCGGAGAGAATGTAGGTTCCTTCACCGATAAACGCATTCCACTCATTGCAGAAAAAGTTGACGGTCTGGACCAGGGCCAGTTCAACAGTTGTTATGACAGCAGCAAATACAAAGATCGCGTCCAGAAGGATTTGGAAGATGGACAGGCCGCTGGTTTCAATAGTACGCCAAGTTTCCTGATCACTTATACCGTCAACGGCGAGACAAAGACTAAGTCGATCGTCGGTGCTGAGCCTTTCACCACCTTCCAGCAGCAATTGGAAGCCATCCTGAGCGAGATTGGTGCGCAATAAATCTTCAGGCAGCGAAAGGGACACGAGCACATCGTGTCCCTTTTTTGTTTTCTGTGCGTGGCTAAGAATCCTCTTAGCCATGGAGAACAATGAGCCCATTCAGAAAGATCTCTTAAATCTCTGTGGTCTCGATGGCTTAACTCAATTGGCCGCTCCCAAATCGGCCACATCCCGTCCAACTGGTATTTACAAGTGTATAATGAAATTGGAAACACATTTTCATTGAGGTTTTTGATGAAACATCGCTATTTCCGTTCCATTGTTAGCTCGATTTTCATTATTGCGATACTGAGCTCGTGCGCAGGGGCCCCCATTCCCATCCCCGGTCTTGCGACAGCCACGCCGGTCATCCCCACACCGACATCATATCAACAGGCGTTACCTCCCCGCCTTATCGAAACGGATCCGCCGCTGGAGACAATGATCGGTCAAAGCTCTCCGATCACCTTTTATTTCAACCAGGCGATGAACAAGCCGTCCGTAGAATCGGCGCTGCGAGGATTACCCGAGGGTACTTTCACGTGGAACGATGATGCGACTCTTGTTTTCCAACCCACACAACCCTATCAACCGAATAGCAAACTAAACCTCACGCTTGCCAGTTCCATTCAATCGTTTAACGGATTTGGTGTGCAGGAGGCCACGGACATTTCGTTCAGCGTGGCAGATTATCTGCGTCCTGCCAACGTTCTGCCCAAGGAGGATGCGACCGATGTGGACGTCCAGGCGGCGGTGGCTGTCTCCTTCAATCAGCCGGTGGTCCCACTCGGCGCCGATAATTCATCGTTGCCGGCTGCGTTCAGTCTGCAGCCCTCTGCAAAAGGACGCGGCGAATGGATCAACACCAGTACCTATATTTTTTATCCTGAGCCCACAATGGCAGGGGGCACGCAATACACTCTCAAATTGAACCCGGACCTCAAAACGGAAACAGGCGTCGGCTTGGACGGAGCGGCGACAACCGAATGGAAGTTCAGTACAGCCCGCCCGCGCGTTGTCTCCCTCGAACCGGCCACGGACGGGAACATTCCGCTCGATCCACAGATCAAATTGACCTTCAACCAGCCCATGGACGCGGTCAGCGTTGAATCCAATTTCACCTTTAGCGGGACGGAAGGCACGCTGAAAGGAACTTTTGAATGGAACGATGAAGGCACTGTGCTGACCTTTGTCCCTGCTCGTGAACTGGAACGCAATGTCGGATATATTTTGAATGTGGGGGCACTCGCCAAATCAACGGGTGGGATGACTCTTGGTGTAGATTACGGCGCCGTGTTGAATACGTTCGATAATTTTGCGGTTGCAGCGACAAAGGCAGAATCATATTCGGCAACTTTTACCTTTAGCTCCCCGTTATCAGAGGGCAATTACGATAACTTTGTAAAAGTAAGCCCGGAGTTGGAGAGCTTTTCGACGGATCTGACAGAAGATGGCTTGAACCTGAACGTGTATGGAAATTTCAAACCGGAGACGAATTACGAAATCGAGCTGGGTGCAAAACTGAAGGACCGCTGGGGACAATCGCTGGGCGATCCGTTCATTTTCGATTTTCGCACCCCACCTGCTCCTGCAATGCTGAATGTGGACACGTATGCTTCGTCCACGGCGTTTGTACGCCCCGATGAACCTGTGTTATACGCGAAGGCTGTCAACATCGAGAGCGCGGATGTGACTGTTGCCCCGCTGACCTTGCAGGAATATTTCCAGCTGAACACTTCATATGAGAACCAGCAGGCATTTTCGCCAGCATCCGACGCGTTTGTCTATCCCCACACGTTCAACCTGCTGCCAAGCGAAACGCAGGATGTCAAATTGCGCCTTGCCCAGCAAAACAATCAGCTAGTACCGGGCATCTATTACGTCAGTATTGTCTCTCCGCAGAGCGCGTTCGCGACAAAGACTGTTAATTTTGCGGCTTCCAGCCAGGTCAATCTCACATTCAAACTCGGCGCGACGGAGGCGCTGATCTGGGCGGTGGACCTGCCTTCACAGACTCCGGTTGCGAACGCCCCGATTACGATCTACGATGACGCCGGCAATCAAATGATCTCCGGTACCACGGACGAGGATGGACTGTGGAAGGGTGCGGTCGGGGCGCGCGATGGACAGCTCTACGCCGTGCTTGGCACCCCCGGCGAGGAAAACTTTGCACTTGCCACGAGCAGCTGGAGCATGGGTATCAGCGCCTGGGACTTCGGGTATAGTTTCAATGCACAGCCGCCGCATACTGAAATCTATATGTATACCGACCGTCCCATGTATCGCCCGGGGCAAACCGTTTATTTTCGCGGTGTGGCACGCCAGGCATTCAATGGACGCTATGAATTGCCTCAGATCAATGAAGTGCCTCTCACATTGCGGGACGTGAATGGCACACAACTGCTCTCGCTGAACGCGACGTTATCGCCGTATGGAACATTCAACGGCGAGTATCAATTGCCCGATGATGCCCCGCCTGGATATTACACTTTCCAGAACGATACGCTTGGACTCTATTTCAATTTTCAGGTGGCGGAGTATCGCAAGCCTGAGATCAATTTGAGCGTGGATTTTTCGTCCGATGCGATCAAGCTGGGTGATGCAGCGGAAGCGGAAGTCAACGCTCGTTATTTCTTCGAGGCGCCCGCAAATGATGTCAACGTCCATTGGGCGCTGTACACCAAACCAGAATTTTTCTATCTGCAGAATTACGATACCAGCTTGGTGGATACTTCATGGCTGGATACTTTCCACGCACAACAGCCAAACTCCTCTGCTTATTTTGGGAATCTCATCGGGGAGGGAACGGGCAAGACAACCCGCGACGGTATCCTGTCCATTGAGCTGCCCGCCATCCCGGAGTCTGATTCGGGGCAGATCGTTACCCTGGAGGTGACTGCCGAGGACGAATCCGGGCTACCGGTCAGCGCGCGGGCAGAGATGCGCGTCCATCCTGCAGATTTTTACATCGGTCTCCACCCCGACCAGTGGATCGGTCGCGCCGATTCACCGATCGGCTTCGACGTCTTCACGGTGGATTGGTCACAGATTGCCTCGGGCGATAAAAAGTTGAACGCAGAATTCAGGCAGGTCCGTTGGGAGAAGGAGACAGACAGCGTCGGCTTCGCGACCTATACCCCCATCTATATGCCGGTGAGCGGCAGCAGGCTTACCACTGGACCCGATGGCAGGGCGCGGCTTTCGTTCGTGCCGCCCACAGCCGGAACGTATATGCTCGAAGTCAGCGGCGATGGCGCCCGTACACAATCCATGATCTGGGTGGGAGGCGTGGGTTCGGCGGCATGGCCCGACCTGCCCAACCAGCGATTCGAACTCGCTGCCGACCAGGATTCATATAAACCCGGCGACACGGCGAAAATATTCATCCCGAATCCGTTTGCTGTAAATTCGCTTGCCCTGGTCACCGTGGAACGTGGACTCATCTCGACGGCGGAGGTGATCTCACTCTCCGGCAGCGGCAGGGAATATTCGCTTCCACTCACCGAAGCCGATGCGCCCAATGTCTATGTGAGTGTCACCGTACTCGGACAGGGCAACGACTTCCGCAGCGGACTGGTCAATGTGGCGGTTGCGCCCGACGACAAAGAGCTGCACGTGCAAGTGACATCGAATCCAACCGAAGCGGGACCACGCCAGGATGTCACGTTCGATGTGCAGGTAACTGACAATCAGGGTCAGCCGGTGGAGGGTGAGTTTTCGCTTTCTGTGGTGGACCTTGCTTCTCTCGCCCTCGCCGACCCGAATGCACGCGATATATTGCCAGCTTATTACAGTAACCAGCCACTCGGCATCGAAACGGGACTCTCCATCGCCGCCTACACCGGGCGTGATGCTCTTCCCCCGGGTGGAATGGGCGGCGGCGGGGACCTTGCACCCACGATCATACGCGAAGAATTCCCCGATACAGCCTATTGGAATCCATCGCTTATCACAAACTCAGAGGGTCGCGGCCAGGTAACGATGACGCTGCCCGACTCGCTCACCACCTGGAAGGTCGATGTGCGCGGGCTGACCGTGGACACAAAAGTTGGACAGGCAGAAACAGAGATTGTTTCCACGAAGCCACTATTGGTGCGCCCTGTGACCCCAAGATTTTTGGTCAATGGCGATCATGTGCTGATGGCTGCAATTGTCAACAACAATACGTCGAATCAATTGACGGTCGACGTCAGTTTGCAGAGCGAAGGGTTCGTTCTGGACGAACCCGACCAGGCAACACAGCAGGTTGACATTCCTGCCAATGGACGAGCACGCCTGGAATGGTGGGGCTCAGCAGGTTTTGCTGAATCTGCTGATCTTGTGTTCTCTGCAACGACCAGCGAGACACCAGCTCTGCAGGATTCGACCCGTCCGGTGTGGGGGACACTTCCCATTTTGCAGTACACCTCACCGCAGGCATTTGTCACGGGCGGTGTCCTGCGCGGCGCCATTGCGCAGCAGGAAGTGATTTCTCTGCCGCGCACGTTCACGCCAAACGGAGGCGGCCTGGATGTGGAGATCAGCCCATCGCTGGCAGGCAGCTTGTTATCTGCGCTGCAGGCAGTGGAGGAACCGAATTCAGCGAGCGCCGAATCCATCCTGTCCTATTTCCTGCCAAACCTGGAGCTCTATCAATCGTTAAGTGGCGCGGGCTTGAACGATCCTGCATTAACAGATCGCGTCGCCGCGAACGTGGATGGTGGTGTGCACAGCCTTTTACAGCTTCAAAATGAAGACGGTGGATGGAACTGGTGGGGCACCGCACCGATCGGCGAGCAAACACAACCATCCGACCCTTATATTTCTGCGTATGTGTTTTTCGGTCTGGTGCGCGCCCATACCGTCGGCGTCAGCGTGGATGAAAATGCTCTGCAACGGGCAGGTGCGTACCTGGCTGGCTTGAGGCGCGAGATCACCAACGACACAAGCGCTGCGGATCTGGATGAGATCACGTTCATTCAATTCGCACTGTCACATGCGAGCACATTCGATGAAACCATGCTCAACAATCTGTACAACTCACGCGACCGGATGAGCCCATCCAGCCGCGCCTTGCTCGCCTATGTGATCAACGCTCTCAACCCCGCGGATGAGCGTCCGCGCGACCTCATTTCCAATCTGGAGGCAAGCGCCATCGCCACGGCATCCAGTGCACATTGGGAAACGCCGAATGAGAATATTTTGGGGCGCGGCTCACCGATTTACACAACATCGCTGGTCGTGTATGTGCTCTCGAAACTGGACTCTGCCAATCAGGTGTTGTTCAATGCCGTGCGCTACCTTGCCGCACATCGCAACACCTATGGTTTGTGGGGCATCGGTCACGACAATACCTGGGCAATGCTTGCTCTCAACCAGGCAATGATCGGCTTTGGCGACCTCAATGCGGATTTCACCTTCGACGCGACCTTCAATGGAGGTCCGCTTGCAAACGGTGACATTACCGGCAGCCAGGTACTCACAGCCTCAAAAGCACATGTTCCGCTCGAATATCTTTCCACGGCCACGCCAAATCTCCTGACCATCCAACGCGAAGACGGGCTCGGTCGCCTGTACTATCGCGCCGTGCTGAATGTCAATCGCCCGGTGGAGGATGTAAAGCCGCTGGATGCCGGGATGCGGATCGATCGAGCGTACTGCAAATCCGATTCCGCAAAGGGCTGCCTGCCTCTTTCCACGCTTCAGCTTGGATCTGATCAAACGATCGCGGCCCAGCTGACCCTGGTCCTGCCTCGTGACGCGTACAACGTGATGGTCGAGGACTACATCCCCGGCGGCATGGAAATTTTGAATCGCAATCTCAAAACCAGCCAACAGGGGGTCGATTCTACGGAAGTGCAGGTCCAGTTTGACGATAAGGATCCATTTGCTGATGGCTGGGGCTGGTGGCTCTTTAATGAACCACAGATCCGCGACGACAGCATTCTCTACACTGCGGATTACCTTCCTGCTGGAACGTATGTGCTGACCTACACTCTTGTCCCGTTACAGGCAGGTGAATATCATGTGTTACCTGCTCACGCCTGGGAATCCTTCTTCCCCGAGGTCCAGGGGACCAGCGCCGGCGCAGTGTT
>Ga0065705_10104300_pt1 | contig 22535 bp, 16 predicted proteins | sample SwibulcommuniRL2_FD_59092 | JGI IMG/M metagenome (GOLD analysis project Ga0065705, IMG submission 59092) | Bulk soil microbial communities from switchgrass field near Rose Lake, East Lansing, Michigan, USA - RL2 Bulk Soil v2 (version 2) | ecosystem: Environmental > Terrestrial > Soil >...
GCCACCTCGGTCTGGTAGCCATGCTCGTTGAACATTGTCTGGAGATTCTCGCGAAGGATCTTCTCGTCTTCGACGATGAGCAGCCGCTTCATGGGTAAACCTGCAAGGCGTCCGCCTGTGCGGAGCCTGGATAGGGCAACTTGACGGAAAAGGTGGCGCCGTGGCCCGACTCGCTTTCGACGTCGATCATGCCCTGGTGAGAATCGACGATTTTCTTGGCGATGGCGAGCCCGATCCCGGATCCCGCGGCCTTCGTGGTAAAGAACGGAAAGAACAAACGCTCTCTCACCTCCGGCGTGATTCCACGGCCATTGTCGCGGATACGGATCACCGCAAATCGCTCGCCGTTCTGCGGAGCCGAGCTTACAGGCTCCAGAAATGTCTCGATTTGCAGACTCCCCCGCCCACCCATGGCGTCGAAGGCATTGGAGATGAGATTGTGAAGCACCTGTCGAAGCTGAATGCCATCCGCCCGCAGGCCGGAAACTCCCGGATCGTGGCTCTCCCTCACCTCCACGCGACCCGAGGGCCATTTCGCGCGGACCTCCTGGAGCGCCTCCGCCAGGAGAACCGGCAGGTCCACTGGACGGGGGCGCAAGTGGACTGGCTTGGCGTATTCCAGGCACTGGGTGACCGTGTGGTTCAGCCGCCTCACTTCCTGGACGATGTTGTCGAGGGCGATGATTCCCGAGTCATTGCCGCTCAATTTCCTCTTGAGCAGGCTGGCCGTGGTCCCGATGTTCCCCAGAGGGTTACGAATCTCGTGCGCCAGACCCGCCGCCATATGCCCCAGCGCCGCCAGCCGATCCTTGAGACGCTCCTGCTCCTCTCCCTGCTCGATCGTCGTGAGGTCCTTGAAGAAGAGGACGGCACCGTCCCGGGATCCATCGGCTCCCCGGACATGGGAAACGCTTCCACCAATCACCCGTTTCGGGCGCCCGGGAACTTTGAGGTCCAGCTCGAAGCGGATCGGAGGGTTCTCCATGCGCAGGGATTCGAGGAGGGTTCGGCTGATCTCCGGGTAATCCGCCAGCACCTGCCTGCAGTGAGTCTTCTCGGTATCCTGCTCCGGGAGGTCGAGAATCTGTCGCGCGACCTGGTTGACGGTCGTGACCCGGCCCTCCTCGTCGATGGTGAGGATGCCGCACCTTAGGCTCTCGAAGATCTCCCGGTAGAAGTTGGCCTGCATCCGGCCCCCCCGCTTATCCAAAGCTGTGGATGAGTTACGGATTTGTAATATAAGGGTATTAGTACGGCAGGTCAAGAAAAAGGTGCAATCAGGGGGGAGGTCGGGTTGCAGCCGACTAGGCTGTCTGCGGCGGATATCCACGCATCTGGAGCATTCGCCGACGAGACCTCGGGATTAGGAGGTCCGCCCACGCACTGGCAGTGCGTCGGCAGAAACGGCAGCTGCTACAAACTGAGAGGAGCGTAAAGGCCTGTTGGGTCAAACCTTTCAGTACAAATTTACGTCATCCACATAGTAAGTGGACGAAGCCGAAGAAGGTTTCGCGACATGGATTCTTATGGAGTCGGTCGGCCCGGAGGGTCTGAAAGAGCACGATACCTTTTGCCAGGATGCTGTCTTCTGAGAAAAGCACGCCTTTCCATTGACACGGAGAGGGCGGAACGGCGACCCATCCGGTGACAACACCCACATTGTCACAGTGTAGTTGCGGTTCGTCGACAGATTCTCAATGGGAAATTCCAATCCCCCACACGTTGGACCAAGCGCGGCAGCCCTAATCTTCATACTCCTGGACCCGGAATTTGAGATACCGTCAACGCTAACGCTTCCCTGGAAGGCGCATCCATCTTCAAAGATTCTCCAGCCGCCAGATATCCCCGTTTCAAAGCTCGCGTTCGCGATTCTGTACTCTTCCGCTCCAATATCAACTGCTCCAATCTTGGGCGAGTTATCCGAATAATCTGGAAGCGAGCTTGCTCCAGCAACCGTATTATTTATGCTCACTACCCTTTCCGCGCCTTCAATGTTGACTCCTCTGTCGATAAGGGCAGAATTCTCACTGATGTGAAAATTGTTCGCATTCTCGCCGACAAACGCCACCGGAAAGCAATAATTGGTGCTGCCCGCCATAGGGACGACAAAATCCGGGCCTCCGGTGCATTCGTAGTTGCTGCCCTGCCACATGATTAGAGGCCTGTTTCGTTCGACAGAGGTAATGGTTGAGTGAATGTCGTTGCCATCGAAAACACCATCGATATTGTAGTTCACCACAGGTCGATTGACATTTCCGTCCCTTGCATGATTGTTAGCGAAGAGATTGCCGTCACACGCCCCCGGATCGCACGATCCCTCCGAGCTAAGCAACGGGCACTTTGCATCAATCGAAGTGTTGTTGTAAATGTAAGTGTTTGTGATCTCGGTTCTCGAGGTTGCCTTGTACCTGACAACCGCGTCGTCGTCAAAACCTGCACGGCAGACCCTGATGAAAAGATTATTGTAGGCCGACGTAAAACTAATGGTGGCGACTCCATCGGGGGCGCCGGCGGGACGGAAAGGCTCGGGGTCGAAGACAATCGCAGAAGAATCAATATCCATAAAGACATTATCCTGAATGACAACCCCCTTGGCATTACCCCCAAGCTGAACGCCCCTAAACCTGTGAGTACCCCCAAACTGATCGATGGCATTGTAGCCCTGCTCGATCAGGTTGTTCCGAAATCGGCTGCCGGTATAGTCACCGGTTCCAGTGGACTCGCTTGTTCCACCCCCCGACCCGAAAAAAGCCCCGCCTGGGACACCGGATTGACCGGTACCTAGCACCGAGCGATCGGCGCAATTGTGAAACCAGTTACCGGCAATATTGATTACTGTGGCTACCGGTATGCAAATTTCACCGTCGGGGCAAAGCTGGCCCAAAGCGTTTGGATCGCGGTGCCCGGTCCTGCCGTAGCACTTGTTGGACGTTGTGATACTGCAGGATCCGGCAGCTTCCAGATCAATCCCCTTGCTGGCGGTGTACGCGAAAACATTGTTTTCGATGGTAGCCGAAGCCGCTCCCTGGAGACTAATTCCATAATCGCTTTCGTTGGCTGGCTCGTTGACATTGAAGAAAAAGTAATTGTCTGTTAGGGACAGCCCGTTGAGCGGTCCCGGGGCGTGATCTCCGGCAACAGAAATGGCCTGCCTCCTGAATCCGCGGAAAACGAACCCCCTGATCGTAAATGCAGTGAAGTTTGCGATATCGAAGAATGTTCCGTTGCTGCTAGTAAATACCCTGGCATCGCCCGGCCCCGTAGGACCAAACCTTGCCAGGATTACATCCGTGTTGCCATCTGAATTGGTGTCGATGGGAAGCGCATCGACCTCCGTTTGCGAGGGCAGGCATGTCTGTCCGGCCGGGCAAAATCGATCGGAATCGCATGGAATCCAGGTGTCAGCACTGCATCGCTTCGGGTTGTACTCGGAGTGGGAATTTGTGAGTCCTGCCGGCCCATCTGCGTAAGGTATTCGAAATGCGATGCCGCCATTTGCAAGCAGCAGGTGAGGGACGTGTGTTCCCCCGAAGCTGTTGGTCGCATACCAGGTTTCCTGTGGAGAAGGAACTCCAATGCAAGGCGGCGTAAATGCGTCTGGACACCTTGTCCAGCCTCCTGATGGTCGCACTGCTCCTTCCAGGTAGACTCGCTCGCGAGTTCCCGCACTCTGATAGCGAAAGGGCTGGATCGTCAAGTTCTTTCCGAAGATATGAATGACATCATTCTGGGTCCCGCCTACTGTTGGCTCGTACCTTCCATCAGTGCCCAAGCAGGTACCGTCATGGGCCGGATGGACTCCCCGAACTTCTATGGTATCGCCACCTGAGGCAATCGACAGCGCATCTTGAATCGTACGTTTGGGATTGTTCTGGGGAGATGCGGTTGAGCAGGTCTCGGATTTCCCGGCGCCTGCGATCGGACATCCGGGATCGACGATGATAGTTGCCGCAATCAGGAGATGCTCGCTGGTCAACACGAGAAATAGTATTAGGAGTGTCCTCGGTATTGTCATGACTGCACGCCCTTTTGGTGGACCGTTACGGACAGGATGAACAACCACGGTTGCAAGATCCGGGAGCGAGTATCGCGTTAATCACTTCCTCCGGATCAGCTTTGGTTGGAGAGCTTCGATTCCGTCTCGGGCTTCTCGCGGAGGTCGAGCTGGTGCTCGTCCAGAACTACGAGTTGGTGCGCGAGTTTCCGCCCAGCGTGTACATCGAGTATGGAAGGATTAGGGGTTTTCGCTCGCACAGCTCGGCAGCGGGTGCGGTCGACTCCGAGCGCGATGCCCCGTTTTCCTTGCGCCCGGTAAGCGCTGCATCACCCCCGGTGCGTTTCGCGCAACGACTTGCCTTGCACAATCTCATCTCTTACCAGGAAGAGGGGACGAGCCTTGACCTCGTCAAAAATGACCGCGACATACTCGGAGATGACAGCCAGGACGAGGGACTGGATGAATCCGGAAATGCCCAGAAGAGTGGTATAGGTGGCCCAGCCTGGAATCGCGAGGTTGGTGAACAGCCGGATGCCGATGGCCACGGAGCCCACGAGAAACAGCACCAAGCCGCAGAAGAGCGACAAAAGGCTGGCGTAGCGCAAGGGGATCTTCGAAAAAGAGATGAGAGCCGTGCGGGCCAGGCGAAACAGGCCGCGCATGCCGACCTGGCTCTGTCCGTGGGGGCGGTCGGGCCTCTCGTATTCCACGAAGGACTGCTTCCCACCCACCCAGGCCCTCAAGCCGGAGAAAAAACGGCTGCGTTCGGGCATGGCCTTCAGGAAGTCCACGACCACCCGATCCATGAGGCAGAAGGTCCCGGCCTGCTTGGGTATCGGGGTATCGGAGAGTTTCCCCAGAATAAAATAAAAAAGGGAGGTCGCCCAGCGCACCACGTGCCGCTCGTTTCGGGCAATCCTCAATCCATAGACCACATCGGCGCCCTCGCACCACTTCTTGTAGAACTGCGGAATGAGCTCAGGCGGGTCCTGGAGGTCTCCGTCCATCACCACCACAGCGGCGCCCTTCGAGAGAAGGATGCCGGCGCTCAGGGCGGACATGTGCCCGAAGTTACGAAACAGGCTGATGACTCGCAGCTCCGGGATGCTGCGGCTCAGGTTAACGAGCTCCGCCAGCGTGTTGTCCCGGCTGCCGTCGTCGACGACCACCATCTCGAAGGACTCGCCGAGCGTTCGACAAGCTTCCGTGAGGCGCCGGAGCAGCTCGGGGACAATCACGGCCTCGTTGAAAAGCGGTGTCACCACGGATAGCCGGGGGAACGCGGCGCCCGGGGGAGCGAGAACAGGGGAATCAGGATTCAAGCGGTCCGCCAGACAGGTGGACGTCAGGAGGAAGCCCCGCGGGCTTGCTCCTGGGAGAGATCGTCCCGCTCTGGCGCTGCAGCAGAGCGATCAAGCTGGCTCCGCGGCTGTAGCCCTTCGGAGATTCTCCATCCAGGGTGCCCAGGAGCTTGCGAGTCTCGTTGGCGAATAAGTTTTCGAGAAAGGTGTTTACCACTCGGTTGGGAATGTGGAAATCGGTCCCCGCTCGTCCGAACGGGCGGCCCAACAGCGCGGTCACCGCTCGAATGACACGGATGACAGGATATAGCCGGGCGTTGTAGTAAGAGATCAAGAGCGGGGTCACCGGCAGCCCGTTCCAGAGGAGCGCCAGCCGTTGCGCATCGTACCTCCGGTAGTGTCCAAAACTCTCGTCATGCTTGCTCCACAGCGCCATGTCCGCGGGGACCGTGATCAGTAAGTAGGTGCCCGGCCTGGCGTGGGAGAGAATCTCCGAAAACAGCTGAAAATCATCCGGGACGTGCTCGAGCACGTCCATGATCAAGAGAAAGTTGGCCTGGTTCCAGACTCCGTTGCAGTCTGAGGCAACGGAGCCACAGATGAACCGAACCCCTGGATAGCGATGGCGCGCGAATTCAATGGCCTCGGCGGAGCTGTCGATGCCGACGCAGGAGAAGTCCTGCTGCAGCGCCCCGATGTTGCCCCCGGTCCCGCAGCCGATATCCATCACGGTCTTGCCCCGCGAGGCGGGAACGACATGTTGGATCAGGGCGCGCATAATCCTCCTCCTGCCGCGGAACCACCAGTGCTTTTCTTCGATATCCGCGTGCAACTCGAACTGGGGAGACTTCATGGCGGCAGGGCTTTATCCTGGAAACGGGGGCTGGATGGGCAAGCGAGTTTGGGTCGGACGTGAGGAAATCTCATCGTCCGGCGCAATCTTAGCATGGTCGCCGACCGGCAAGATGCGAAATCTTTTTGATTTGGTAAGCTCCCCCGTCAAGTAGACACCTGATAGTTGTACTCTCGGGGCAGTTCGAACCTCGGCAGGAACTGAACAGGCGGCACCCGGCCGAGGCTGTCGTGGGGCCGCTCTGCGTTTTAGCTTTGCCTTGGATTCCAGAGGAACGCGACGCGACAGGCCCGCTGCACCGAAAGCGACTGATCTGTCACCAACATCGTCGCGACCTCCCGTTTCGCGGACGGCGTCACGGTTTTCGGTGCAGGATCTCCTTGATCGCCGTGTTCTCGAGCACCAGCTCCGTGCACATCCGCTTTAGCTTCAAGTTCTCCGCCTCCAGCACCCGAGGTAGCTTGAGATCAGAGATCGAGCCCCCCGCGTAGCGGCGTTTCCAGGCGAAATAGGTGTTCCGACTGATACCATGCTTCCGGAGAATCTCCACCACCGGCACACCCGATTCTCCTTCCTTCAGCACTCCTACGATCTGCGATTCAGTGAACCTCGACTTCTTCATATACCCGCACAAAAGCTCCGGGAGAGTACAGTTTCAACGGTCTACGATTTGGTGGAGATTACCCATTCATTCTGGCAGACGAGTCAATACTTCTATCCAAAGATTCGGTAGGCATCTCGGATTGGGGAAAGAGCAGGGGGCGTTTTCGCTGGAGAACAAGATTTTGATTGGCTTTGCCAAGGAGGTAGAGAGAGAAGTAGGAGAAGAGCCAATCGGAGCGTTGCTTCGAACTTCTAATTGCCGAAGCGCAAATTGGCTGGAACGGACGGTGGCGCCTTGTCAATTGTGATGAGTGCGCCAGAAGTAAGGGTATTGCCCGTATTCCCTGACGCGTCTCGGAGGTTGTTCGCAGGCAAAGAGAAGGTGCCGGGACCGTCCGAGACGGAGCTGTCTACGAGAAATACACCCGTGAATACTGTGCCAGGCAATGTGCCTGTAAGGCTAACCGAGGTTATGCTTGCATCACTTTCCAGAAAGGCGACAGGACCCGGCAGCTGGACCACTGCCGTCGAGGTAGTGAGCGTCACCGTATAACTCCCCGGCTTGAGGGGGGAGGCGGAACTGGTACTAACGGCCGCCGAAATTCCCAAACTGCCATACTCAATCGCACCGATATCCCAAGCTGACCCGACCTTCGGAAGGTTGTCAGCATAGGCAGGCAGACCGTGAGCCTGAGCCACCGTATTGTAGATACTGGCGGTTCGACCCGAGGGTACGCCGCTGCTGGTTCCACTATCCTTCGCGGGAGAGGCTGAGGTCAAATGAACATCGTTGCCACTGACAGAGACAAAGAGTGGGTTGGCACATCGGACGTTGTCTCCCGTGACGCCGTCGCCATCGATGTCTGCGGTGATCAAAAGGCCAGCGCAGTTATACGAGCGGCCATTGAATGACATGAGATTTTGGGTCCCTGTGGCGTAAAGCAGGTTGTTCTGAAATATGCCACCCGGTACCCAATTCATCAGTTGTCGGGACCCGGAGTCGAAAAGGATGTTGTTCCTGAATTCGTTCCCGGTACACGGCCCAGCGCACGAAGCTTGGATGGCTCCACCTACGTTATTTACAAAGGTATTGTTGTAGACCTTATTGTTGTTCGCGCTCTTGGTAGAGCTCGTCACGTTGAAATGGAGCGCCGGTCCGCCGCCTTGCGCTCCACAACCCATGAACAGGTTGTTGTAGATTTGGTTATTGTTGCTGCTGACTCCATTGGCATCGAGCTTGAGGCCCTCGCCATCGGACCCCGAAAATACATTATTACGGATAACCCACCCATCGGCGTGATTCTCCAGAATTACTCCACGTCCAATCGATTGCCCAGTTTTTTGATTTTGAATGAGGTTGTTCTCCAGTATCGATCCGGTGTAATCACCGCTTCCACCGCCTCCACCAGCGTCGGTTAGGATCATCCCCGAGGGAGTGCCCGAGGCGTGTGGGCCCAGCACAGTTTGGTCACCGTTGTCATGAATCCAGTTTCCAGTAATGTTGAAAACCGTCGCACCGGAGACTGCCGCCTGAGTGTGAATGCCCTCGCTGTCGGTCCAGGCAATCTCGTTATCGGCAATTGTGATGTTGGTGGCCCCATAAGTCCCTATTCCATAGCCGCTGCCGTTGCCGTAAATATCGGTGTCGTAAATGACCCGATTATTCTGTATCACAATGTGATGGGCTGATGCAGCGATGTTAACGCCGCTTCTCCGGTGGCATCGGATGGTGAGCCCCCTTACGGTCAGGTAGCTGCCATTCGAAATATCAAATCCCACGCCGTTGTTGTCGTAAAAGACATAGGGCTTCGCGGGCAAGGAGGGGCCCCAGCGAACAAGCAGCGTTCCACCTTGAGCATAGCCGCTCGCATTGAAGGAATAGTATTGCCCGGTGAGGGCTGCCACAGACCCCACCTTGAAAGTGGGTCGCCCATCGGGCCGTTGAGCACAACTGGTTCGATTTGCCGGGGCGTCATTGGCGTACCAGACATCTCCGCAGGTTCCGGGTACTCCCCCGCAGACACCGCTGGTGCAAGTGCTGCAACGGGTCCATCCAGAACTTGGCGGATGCGTTCCTTCGATGTAGACAGTTTCTAGTTGGGAACCGTAGCCAAAACCCTCGATGATGATTGGGCTGCTGGAGCTCCCATTCTTCCCCGACACAGGGAAGCTATCGCCGTTGTACCTGCCATCGAAATCGGCTGATTCTCCATCATGAGCCGGGTGGATGCCGCGAATTCGCAGAACATCACCACTTCCGCCAAGGAGAGCAATTCCCTCGCTAATGGTGCGCTTCGGGCCGCTTGTTCCGCAGGCCGTGGTGGCACCGGAGCCGGACGAAGGGCAATTACCGTCCACATAGTAAGTTGCACCTTGGGCGAGGCCGGTTCCGAGGCCGGAAAGGAGTAATACCCCCCCCAAGGATGACAGATGCCTAGTGAGCCATTGCATGACTCGCTTCCTCTCACCGATGAAAGCAGCTTGCAGCGTTTTCGACAGCTACTCGGGACTTGCGTTCGAATTATCGCACTCTTTTAGGACCAAGCCCATGTTACCTAAGCAACGATCGAGCCATACGGCTAACGGAGCCAACAACAACAACTTAGCGCCTTATGAAGGGTGGAGGCAAGCCTTACACCTCACCTCACCATTGCATTCCCGACATTCCTCGAACGATCCTGTAAGCACAAGTTGGGACGTGGATTCCTCCCTGAGGCTATCCCCCGGAACTTCCCAAGACTCTAAGGGAGCGGTATTCCGTAACCTTGAGCCCAGGGAATTCTTGCTCCTCGATGGGCCGAAAATACTTCGCCACTAGGGCTTCCGATACATGATATGGATCTGATTCCCAAAGGCGACCTGCTACGAGCCACATCCTCGGACACTCCTTCGACCATCCCTCGAGGGTCTGATCCGCTGCAGCCAGACGATCCCGGCGTCTCAAGTCTAGCCATCGACTTTGAACTGTACCTCCTTCGTAATGCTGAAAGGCTTCTGTAACTCCGAGCACCAGGATACAATCATCGCTCCCCTTCCGCTCCTGGATCAGCTGATAGGCTGCACGGCTATCCGCCTTGGCATAGACAGAATCAAAATAGTGACCGTACAGACTTAATAGAGTTGAAAGAGCTATCCCGCCACCGAGCACGCCGGCAAGCACACGGGAATTCAAGGATGTAAGGCCGACCGCGACTAGGAGCAGATAGATCGGGAAGGAAAGTATCGCATAGCGTGCATTGAATGTGACCTGGCTCATGAGGGTAACGGCAACAGGCAGCAAGGTCGGGATTATCAGCAATAGCAAGACCAACGACCGAAAGCGAATACAACTTCTCCTCAAGTTTACAAGCCCAGCAATGAATGCGATTCCAAAGGCTCCTGTCACCAGGACAATAACCGGCCAATGATGTTGGATGAGCGAGTAAGTCTTCTGATGGTCGTGCAACTCCCCCACCGATGGGCCCAGGCTATACCCGACACTGAAAGCGTATAGAGCGTAAGGCAGCGAGAGAGCGCTGATTGGACGGTAAAAGCCAGCTGCAAGCAGAGAACTGGTCACGACGGCCCAAATCCAGGGAAGATAGCCCACACCGACAATGAACAAGGCAGTGAGAGCACCCTTGAACCTGCTTGGTGAAATCTCCTTGCGAGAGAACCAGAGGAATAACACCAATACCGGAAGGAGGAACACGATGTAGAGGTGAGTGTACAGCGCCAGTTCGAGCAGAATTCCCGATACCACAAGAGATAGCATGCTCCCTTCGTCAAGGTATCGCAGCAAGAGCCAAAGGCCGGCATAAGAAAACAGGAGCATCAGACCATACATTCTCGCGTCCTGAGAATGCCAAATCGCGAGCGGTGAGACCGCCAATAGGGCCGCCGAAATAAGGGGCGCAGGACCTTTCAAGAGGCGTCGCGCGACTAGGTAGAATATCCCAATGAATGCCGTCCCCGAAAGTGCGGAAAGCAAGCGAGCCCACGTTTCCGTCCATAACCCCAGGTGCATCCAAATCTTGAGAATGAGGAAGTACACGGGAGCCTGATTGAAATGCGCGCCCTCATAGACAATGGATCCCATGCTCATCTTTGCATAGTCGAGGGACAGGGCTTCATCGATCCAGATGCTTTGCGAACCAAGGCTTAGGATCCGCAACAGCAGTCCGAGACACACGATAGCCAAGACTACCCAACACTCCGCTTTCCTGGTAAGAGTCCAATTCATGTCTGGCAGATCGGCGGGTGGATGTTCTCTATCTCGTGGCAATGGTGTGCCTCACTCTGACAGCGATATTTGACGGTTGTCTTGACACGAAACGGAGAATCTCAAGCATAACGATTCTGGAGGAATGAAAGGTGACGATCAACAACCTCCCATCCGTCCAGGCCACCCGCGAGGATTTTGCGAAAGATAGGATCATCGCCTTGTTCAATTTTAGTGCGATGAAGCGCGTAGAGGTCGGTGGGCGTAGTGTTGACTCCATTGATCGAGGAACATGCCGCACGGTAACCGGCTTTGCGAACCTGGACTTTTACGTTCTCATTGAAATCTCTCATCGTGCCGTAGGGGTAAGCAAGCGACTCCACGGACAATCCAAGTCGGTCTTCCAATTGTTTCCGGGAGTCGGATACCTGGCGCCACAATTCTGCTGCGTCCAGGCTACCAAGCGAGCGGTGGTCAAGACCGTGGGAGCCGATCGTGACTCCTGCCCGGGAAATCTCAAGCACCTCGTCCCATTGGAGAAACCCAACAGTTCCAATCCTGGCCGGGCTTACGTAAAGAGTAGCCGGCAACTGCAGGCGAACCATAACAGGCAGAGCATCCGTGATGAAATCATGCGTTCCATCGTCAAAGGTGACTGTAATTCTGCCTTGCGAGCCGTCCCCCGAGGCCATTTCACGAAGGGCATGATCCAGGCGTTGCACTGCGCCGGTTCCCGACAGGATCTCCATTTGCCGGATGAAATCGGGAGTCGCCAGGGCGAAAGGGTCCCTTGGGTCTCTCGCTATCCTGTGATAAGTGAGGATTCGAAGACCTTTGGTCAGGCCCCCGCCTGCGGCTGCGCCTGCAAGGTGACTAGTTTCGGCTACCAGCCGACGTGCCCATCGCTTGATGCAGGACTTGGCGCCCGACGATTTGACGCTCATGCCCTTGGCCTCCTGGAGCTGAGAAGTGCCCGAACAAGAAACTTCGGGTTTCCCAGCAAATAGCGACGCCACTTGTGCGGCTGACCCATCAGGATGTGCACCCATTCAAGCCCTGACCGTCGCATCCACAGGGGCGCACGCCGAAGCCGCCCAGCGAGGTGGTCGAAAAGACCTCCAACACCCATGCAGAGGTCACAACGCAGGCTGGGGGCGTTTTTGTGGATCCAGATCTCTTGGAGCGGATTTCCGAATGCCACCAGAAGAATTCCCGCCCCGGAGCGGTTAATGGCGTCAATAACATCCCCGGTCTGTGAATCCGGGAAATAGCCATGTTGCGTGCCGCAAATCCTCAACCCCGGAACCATCCCGCTCAAGCACGCGGCCGCCCGTGGGGCAACTCCCTCCTGTCCCCCCAGTAGGTAGACACCGATACCCTTCAGGGCGGCCAATCGGCAAATCTGAGGCGTTAGATCCGTGCCGACCAGATTGTCCAGGAATGGTTTCCCGGCCAGTCGGCTTGAGATTTGGACCCCTGACCCATCATTCAACAGAAGGTCTGCGTAGTTGAGAACCGACCGAAACGATGCGTCTTCCCAAGCCAGGTTCAGCGTGTGCGCATTGACAATATATATCTTCCATGCCTCGCTCCTGCCGAAGGAGGCCGCCAGAGCCTTGTGAGCCTCCTCTCTGCTGAGCCGGTCGAAGCGCACTCCCAGAAGTTCGACTTCATCGCCGGCAACCCGCACCCGCCGCCGTGCTGGAAGGGGCCTCGCCTCCAGGTTCATGGCTCGTGCCCACCGGGGAGATGTGCCGACAGACGCTCGGGCATGATAGCCCGCAGATCGGTCAGTCGAATCACCCGCAACACAGCCAAGAGCAGCGAATAGATGATCGCTCCTCCCAGAATCCTATACACCAACTTAAAATCTGGAGTCAGAGCGAGCCAAATGAGGATTCCGCCCGCAGCCGCTCCCGGGCGGAGTATTTCAGCCTGCCGAAGGACCGGAAGAATCTCGCCTCTCAAAAAATAACACTGCAGCGCCAAAAAGATCCAGATGGATAGCATGGTCGCCCAGGCACAGCCCATCATTCCAAACTTGGGAATCAGGAAGAGATTGAGAGCCAGATTAGCTACAAGCCCCAAGAGATTGACCTTCAGGTCGATGACCTGTCTGTTGGACGCGAACAGACCCGAGGCCAGAACACGCACGATTCCATATGGGACGACAGTCCAGATGACGACCTTAAGTACACCGGCAGCAGGCAAGAAATCCGGGCCGAACAGCAGGCGCACCAGGGGTTCTGCAAGCCCACAGACCCCCGCAGCGACAGGGAGGAGTGCCACGAGGATGTACCGTATCGATAGGCTATTGGCCCTTTGAAAGGACTCAGGCGAGCGATGAAACAGCTTGGAAAACACGGGGTAGATCGAAGTATTGAAGCTCTTGGGAATCACCTGGGCGATGGCAAAAAGCCGGTAGCCAGCAGTGTAGAAGCCAACGGCAGTCAATGTGGTCATTTTTGAGAGCAGGAACACGTCGGCGCGCCAATAGAGAGTCGCCACCACAAAAATGGTGCCGAACACCGGAACGTTTTTCACCAGCTCACGCACAACACGCGGGTTATAACTCCATGATAGTGTCGTGATCCGATTATGGAACAGGACCAGATTCATGAACAGTGTCAAGAATCTGAACGCGGCGAAGGAAGCGATGAGTGGTACCACGCCGTACCCGTGAACCAGAAGCCAGAGTCCAACGGTCACCCTTCCCACGTTTTCGATCATCGCCAGAATCACAATGTATTGCACTCTTTCGAAGGCGATGAATATTGCCTCGCTATAGAGGATCACTATTGATGGGAACAGCGAAAGGGCGACAAACCATCCCCCAAGCCAGATCTCGTGCGAGTACCCCAGTAATCTGACCGCCAGAACGACACCGGCCGCCACGACGAGCGAAACGAGCATTCCCAAGGACGCGGAGGAGGCCAGAAATTGGCGAGCCGACTCTCTCGCCCTGGACACTTCACGAGTGATGAGGGAATTGAGGCCCAATGAGGTCATCGAGTGGGCGACGAAAAAGAAATTCAGGAGCAGATTGTAGGCGCCCGTTCCTTCGGGTCCCAGCCTGCGGGCCATGGTGCCGACAAGCAGGAGAGAGAGGAGCGGATTGGCGACCTCGAAGGCAACCAACAGGGCGGTGTTCCGAAGCGTATTCTTAGCGGTGGTACTCATGATTGCGTTGAAGCCGCTGGACCGGCGACACTCACCTCATCGATGTGGGTGTCCCTTGCCAGCCACCATCTGGCACCCTCGCCCAGGGTCATGATTGCGACATCCTGTTCGGACAGCCATTGAAGGAAATCACTGAATGCAGACATCCTGTCTCGGTGAATTCCGAGGACTGAAGGATGCGATCCGATGGCCACCCAACAGCGTCTGTCCATTGCGGAACGCACCTCCCGCATCCAGAGATGGGAAACCTCGACCGGTGAGGCCTGTCGCTTGACATAGTCCCAATCGTCGGCGGCCACCGGAATTCGCACCAACGGTCGCGAGGATTCCCGGGGAACAATGTAAGGGAAGGGCGATGGGTCCGCTTCGGCATTCCATAGGTATCGACGCGTCTGGAGCAATTCAAGGAGAGGGAGGCTCCAACGAGAGCGAGGTGAGCGAAAACCACGGGTCACCATCCCGCAGACCCCTTCGATTCGACTTTCGGCCTGCTGGATATCCTCACGCAGCTCCTCGTCGGCCAGCTCGGCCACGACCCGGTGGGTTCCCCCATGACTAGCCACCTCATGCCCTTCGGTTGTGATTCGGCGCACGAGATCCGGAATCTCCTCTGCAAACGTTCCAACAAGGTTGTACGTGGCACGGATACCCCGCTCCGCCTGGGCACCAAGACAGGCCTCAAGTCCATCTCGAACGGATTTCGTGCCGCGCTGATCTCCTGGGAGTGCTTCCTCCACATCGTGAAGGAGCATGACGACCGCTCGTGCCGGGCCGGGTATTGGGCTTCGTTCGCTGCAGGCCTTTCCCTCTTCTCCAACCAGCAGCCCACACAGGCGACTGCGCGAGAATCGATCAAGGTGGTCTAGCGGGAACCCCATTCTCCAGATCGTCAGCACCCCCTCTTTTCGATAAAGCAGGGCCGCGCCACCCGTTAGACTCCACTTCCCTACCACCTCATCTCCGGACGCCGGATCCAGCGAAGCCAGCATTGGTAGCGACAGAGCCTGCTTCCATGCCTTCCCCGCACACAATCTTGATTGCCGAGTGAGTTTGAGCCGGTGGCGGGTTGATGCCAGTTCCACTCCACCTGCCAAACGCATGGGACTAGCGACCTGCCCTCCGTGGTCATCCTGAATGACCAACAGACGCCCCCCCTGAGCCCTCATCCGCTCCTTGACCTTGCGTAAGGTTGCTGGATCAGGACGACTGACTACGACCAGATTGTCGCTACTGCAAGATTCACCCTCGAGAAAATCGGCCAGAACCCGAACTTTAACGGTGAGCCCCAACGCTACCAGCGAGGAATAGGCCCCGCATTCTGGCCCATCCAGGAGCGGTAGGTTCTGCCCACCGGTCCAACCAGCCGGTCGTTCGGGAATGAGCAGTATGCCAGTCGTCACGATGAATGGCCCAAGGTCGAGCTCAACATCAGAGTCAGGAGTGCTTGAGCGATGGCCTCCCCTGCGATCCGGTTGCCTTCGAGTGATAAGTGACCATCCAGGCTCATGTAGAGATACGGCCCAGAGGCGCTCTGACGGAGGATTGGGAGCAGATCCAGGACTTGAAAACCATGGGCTCCAGCCAACTCTGTCCAGCGGCGTTGGGGGACATCCAGCTCAAAGGATGCGGGATCCAAGCCTTGCTTTTTCACCAGTGCGTTGAATTTATCCGGATAGATCTGAAATTCGGCAGGGATAAGAACAATTAGGAGCGGAAGCTTCTGAGCGTCGCCAAAAGCCTTGAATTCTCCGAGAATTCCTGAGGTGACCTGATATGCCTTTTCAATACTAGGGGCAGGGTGGCGCGACACTATCGCCTTTTCCGGCTGTAACGTGTCGCTCGGATCCACACCAAATACCGGGCGCACTTGGTTCCAGGCCCGCCAAAGAAAGACATAAGCCATCGAATTCCTCTGCAGCCAGGCTCGCATCGAGTAGGGTAGGACGCCCTTCTGCTTGTGAGGATCGACTAGTAGCCCATTTCGCACTACCGTTTCCTTAGGGGTCAGATTATTGTCCAGGTCATTTCCAACGTAGACGCAGAGTATGACCATGTCTGGGTGGAGCAATGGGACTAAGCGCTTGAGCTGACGGAACTCGTGCCACGTTCCGTAGTTAGGAGTGCCAGCATTGATAAACTCCACCTTCCGCTCCCCCACTCTGCCAAGCAGCGCTTTCGCAGCAACACTCAGAAAGGTGTTCTCTTCGGCCATATTGAATGCGGAGACGAAGGAGTCTCCGAGGCCCAGGATTCGTATTCCGTCCGGGTCTTTCGGGCCCGGCAGGGGACCCCTCAGCCCAAGCGCATTAATCCGAACATTCGTTGTGTACTCCGGGTTGTGCAGCACGACTTCAAATCCCGGAGTCAAACCGAACACGAGGTCGGAATCGTTTCGAAAAAGTCCGGGTGGAAATCGATAGAGCTTCTGAGGAAGGAAGACTCTGAGAGCCACTTCAAAGCCGCACAGTGTCACCGAAGAAGCGACCACGATCAGGAGCAGGTTGGCGGCAAGTGCTTTCAGCCTCCTGCTCATACCGTCTTCCCAGTTGAGGAAATGCTTTCAGCGGGAAGCACACGCGGCAGGATTACCGCCAGAGAGGTAATGAGCCAGAAGAGATATCCCTGCTGCTTACTGTTAAAAATATCCCAAACCTGTTCCCAAAACATGGCTACGAGGCCACAGACAAGCGTGATCTGGAGGGGGCGATATTCCGATGCAATCGTACCTATGCCGCGATGTGCGACACGCAGAATTGAAAGGTAGAGCAATATCATCGCTGCAAAGCCTATGGCCCCGGTTTCGGACAGAATCAGGAGGTAGCGGGTGTGGACTGTATAGAGCCATCCCTTCCAATCAGGTGGGAGGTAGTCACGCTTGACGCTATCGTACGTTCCAAAACCCACGCCCACAACCGGGTGCGCGTGGTACATGTTCCATGCCACTTTTGTCAAATTGGCACGCTCTTCATATGCAGATTCGTGGTTAGCCTCCGCTCTCGCCAGGAAAATTGGGAGAAAAGCGATGAATGGAATCGCAAGAGACCCGAGAACAATAGCGAGTTTCCGAATTGCGCCGGGGGCGTGCCGTGGGAGTAGGAAAAGCATCACAATAACCGCGAGAGCGAATCCCGACATTGCAGCTCTCTTGGTGGAGAGGATAAGGCAAGATAGGCCCAGCATCATTCCGAGGAGCGGCTTCAACCTGACCGGCAACTTGGATTTGGAAAGATAGAGACCGGTAAGGATCAGCGTCATCTGGGAAAAATACAGTGCAGCGGTCGCGGGGGCCGTGGCCCACGTTCCGCGCTGGCTCCCGAGTTGCCCAGTCTCCAAATCGGTGGCCCCGCTGAACTTCCTGTTTCCGAGAATGTCAAACGAGTACCCGAGCACGTTCTGAATGTAGTAGATCCCGCACTCGATGACGAAACTCAAGCACAGGCCTCTGAGAAAGATGGTAAGCCTCGGCATGTCCGTAATGGCATTCACCAGGATCAGGAATAGCAACAGCATTTCCACTTCCTGAATTAGAGTGATTATGCTCAAAGTTATATCTGTCGTAGCTACGAAGGAGAGGATACAAGTACCAATAAAAATGAGCATCGGGAGAGTCACTCGAGGCTGCCATATGAGACTCGGCTTTCCGATCATCCCAGTACTAAGACCGACAATGCTAATTCCCGCCAGCATTAGAGTGGTCCCGGTCACAGATAGGATGGTACGGTCTCTTTCCATCAGGATGACTTGGACGTAAAAGGGCAGGGTGAAGCCGACGGAGTAGAGGAAGAAGTTGAACTTACGAGGGATCATCAAGAAAACCGCGCCCATCAGGGCCATGACGATGAGCGCGAACAAGTATTTGTAGGAGCGCAGCATGAGAATCGCGTCTCTCGCCCCCACCAGTACGACGACCCCGATGAGAGTCGTCATGACGACGTGGAAGGGGATGTGAATCCTCTCCAGCCAGCGCCATCGGAGACTCTTAGGCTCTCGGGCAGCGCTCGTTCTCACCAGCAAATTCCTCCGGGATGAGACCGTCCGTCAGCCGCCAGACGTCCAAACAAATCAATGAGCACCTGATTGCCCGCGAGCAGCCCCGGCACCTGGTCCATCTCTGAATCATCAGAGCCCACCACGACCACTTCCGCGTCGCGCACGGCCTCCGCAAGCGTCTCCACCAGAAGCGACCCGATATGGGGTATTTCCCGCTCGATATACTCGCGATTGGCCCCCACCAGCGCCGATAGTCGGACGTTCCGGTCATAGATTCTCACTGGGACGCCCTTCCCCAGCAACCCCTCGACCAGCATAACCATGGCGCTTTCTCGCAGGTCGTCCGTGCCGGCCTTGAAGCTGAGCCCCAGCACCGCTGTACGGGGCCGACCGTACGAGAGAATTCTGGCCAGGGCTGCACGCAGGTGCGCATCATTGCTTGCAAGAATCGATTCCAGGAGTGGCGCGGCCACGTCCTGGCGCTTCGCTTCATAAACCAAAGCTCGGAGATCCTTCGGAAGGCATGACCCGCCGAAGGCCATTCCGGGCCTCAAGTAGGCGGAAGAGATGTTCAGGCGTCGGTCCTCGCACAGCAGATGCATCACTTCCAGACTGTCCACCCCGGACGAATGGGCCAGTCTTCCAACCTCATTCGCGAACGATACCTTGAGGGCATGGAAAGCATTGTTCACGTACTTCACCAGCTCGGCAGTCGCCAGGCTGGTCGCATGGAAGGGACGGTTCTTGGAAAGGTAGAGCTGTTTCATGATTTCGGCGCTTCGCGGATCGGTCACTCCACATAGATCGAAGGGCGCCCCATCGTAGTCCTTGATGGCGGTTCCCTCCCGCAGGAACTCGGGGTTCATGCCCGCTCCCAGTCCCTCCCCTATCTTGCGACCGGAGCGTCTTTCGAGCAGAGGCATGACGAGATTTTTCAGCGTTCCGGGAGGCACCGTGCTCCTTATGGTAACCACTTGAAAATGCTCGAGTTCTTTCAAATCGTCTCCAAGCTGCTCCAGGGCTCGGATGAGATGCGACAGGTCCGACGATCCATTCCGGGCCGAGGGGGTCCCCACGCAGACCAGGAAAATATCGGCCTTGCGGGAGTCATCGTCCAGCGCCAAGGCCGCACGCAGTTTCCCCGATTTGACTCCCTGGCCGATCAACTCATCCAGTCCGGGCTCCATAACCGGGCTCTTGCCGGACAGCACCCTGCGGACTTTCGACTCGCTGACGTCCACCCCTACGACTTCAAATCCGTCCCGGGCCAGGCAGCCCGCGCAGACCGAGCCCACGTACCCGAGACCCAGGATGACGACCTTCATGATTTTCCTCTTTCGCTGATGGACTCGCATGATTGACGCAAAAGGGCCACTTGCTTCCCGGAAATCTCCGCCCGGATTCGGCGCTGGGTCGCCATGCCCTTGCCAAACTCACCAGCGCTCGTCCGCACCTTTCGTATCGCCGCGACGATTCCCTCGGCCGAATTGTCCACGTGCACCGTTCCCGACGCGAAGACCCGACGCAGCAGGGGCCAATCAGAGGTAATCAGCGGCTTCTCCAGAGCCATCGCTTCATAACCGCCACGCTGCATGGTGTTGTCTTCACTCGTCAGCACCAGAATGGTGTCGGCGCCGCGCAGAAGCGCCAGATATTCCGAGTCTGGCATGAACCCAGTCAGCGTAATGTTTTCGGGTAGTGAGTCCCGAAACCCTCTGGGGGCATACGAGGGGTCGCCGGTGAACGAGAAATCCACGTCCCTTAGCATCCGCGCTGCCTTCACGACTTCCGGGACCGGCTCGTCGACCGAGTGGGTGCAGATGAAAACGACATGGAATCGATCCCGCCGCAGAGCGGGCCCATCCAGGTGCAGGTCGAGAGCAAGATCCTGAACCAGGATGCACTCCCCTCCCCACGCTCTTACCGTTTCCGCCATCGATTCATTGGTGACGATGGTCGTAACGGCCCGTCTCGACAAGAATCGCTGAAGCGGTAATGTCCAGCTCCAACGAGCATGCTGAAAGGCGCCGGAATGGGCGTCCAGGATAAAGCGGTACCGAAGCACGACCGAGCCAAGCCAGATCACCAGGGGGGCCACCACCGGAGGGTTGGCCACCAGGACTCCCTGGGGCATTTCGCGAAGCAGAATCCAGGCGGTTTTGAATGTCTGTAGGACATACTTGAAAGGGGCCAGAAGCGGCGCTTTGAACCGGAGGTAGTGGACGAGGTAGGAGCGCGCTCCCAGCTGCTCGCCCAGCGCGTCACTGCGCCGGCAATAGGGATACCAGGTGATGAAGATCCACCGTCGCTTGTGGGAAATGCCCTCTCCCGCCGCGGCCCTGGACGCTGCCGCTCCGGAGAGTTGGGAAGGTGGGGTCATCGTCGTGCTACCGGATGACCGTTCGATACTGCGGTGGGGGAAGGGTTTGGGCGTGAAGCACTGTGAATCGTTGCGTGCACATTTCCACTTGAATTCCTACCGCCAGCGTCAATCTCTCGGTAGAGTCCTTCAAGATCCGCTTCCACCGCTTCCAGGTTATAGAGGTGACGGACTACTTGCTGGTTTCGTTGTCCCTGTGCATCCACGAGCGGCGGCGAGGCTAACAGACGCCCCAGGCTCGAGCTGAGCGCTTGGAGATCCCCGGGAGCGATAACCGCACCACCTTCCGCCCCCAACAATTCGGGGATTGCCCCCACGTCGGTTGCGACCACTCCCAGTCCAGCCGCCATGGCCTCCAGGAGCGTGTTGGGCATGTTCTCGAAATAGGAAGGGAGCACAAGAATGGAACTCTCCTTAAGGAGCGCCTCTTTCGATTCCGAGTCCACGAGGCCGAGACAGCGGATCCGTGGGATCGAGCCTTCGGGGTCGACCCCGCTCGCCTTGAGTGTCTTGAGCGTCGCCGGTGGTTCGGAGAGGCCTGCGAGGACCCAGCGACACTGCGGGTGAGAGCGCCACAGATCTGGCAGAACTGCGAGAAGATCATCGAGCCCCTTGTCCCGGTTTAGATCGGCCCTTCCGGTTCCCAGGAACAGCACCTGGCACGGTCGCGGCCTCGATCCACCTGACAACCGCGCTATTTCGTCCAAGGTCAATCCATTAGGGACCACCCGAATTCGCGCTGCAGGAGCCAAAGCTGAGACTCGCTCGGCCCAGGACGGGGAGAGAACGGCCACCAGGCGGGCCCGCGAAAGGGTGTATCGGATCCAGGCGCGCATGGGTCGAGACGAGCCTTGGAAAAACGTCTCGAAGCGCCCGCTATGGATCTGCAGGAGCACCGGGAGGCCTGCCAGCCTCGCCATCAGGGCGTACAGGGAATTCTGGAGGAAATTGATACCGCTGCTGGTCTTCACATGTACCAAATCCACGCCCCCCAGCCTCAGGGTCGATCGGAACGCCAGAAGCATCGAGCATTGAAACCTCACCCGGTGCATGAATGGGCGCGTCGGATCGAACGATCGGGAAGTATTGAACAACCGCATGGCGGTGCGACGGGCCAGGCTTCCGCGTAGGAGCATGTCGACGCCCTTCTCCACACCTCCCTTCAAGGGGGGTGGCGGGAGCGGGCCGACCAGCAGGACTCCGGGAAGTGGCTGGGCTGCGCGATCGCGTGAGGTGATCTCCTTCCCTTCCCAACGGAACGAGCTGGCCGGACGCTGGGGTGTCAGGAGCCCGATCCCTAGACAGACTCCCTGGACAAGCCACTCCGCCAAATAATAGACCGCCCTCGCAAGCCCTCCCGAGCGGGCCGCAAAAGCCACCAAGCCGGCGAGGCTCAGGCCCACCCATGCCGCCAGCGGCCAGGCGACCCCCCGGAGCCACGCCGCCACACAAGCCACTCCCAGAGCCAGGTGTCCCCAGGTCAGGAATACCTTTTCCAAACCATGGAAGGCTGCCTCGACCTCACCGCGCACCAGGAATTTGCGCATCGCCTGTCCGCGCCCCACGAAAAACCCGTGGTTCAGTGAGCGCAGCAACCGCCTGGCACTTTCTCGCGGGACAGTCATGTGGCGGATCATCGGGATTGGCAGAACTTCTATTCGATAGCCTGCAGCCATGATTCGCTGGGCCAGATCCTGCTCTTCCTTGGCGCGCAGGAAAGGGTCGAAGGAGCCAGCTTCCTCCAAGGCCTTCCTTCGGTATAACGCGCAACCACCATAGGATGGACGAACCTCTACGCGGACGGAAGGGCCGGAATAGTACTCCCTCTTCGCCGGCACCAGGCCTTGGCTGGTTCGATAGAAATCTCTTCTCCGGCCCGCAATTACGCCCAGAGACGCATCCCTCTGCATCGTTTCCAGGGCCGTCCGCAAGAACTCCGGCTCCAGCTCGCAATCACCATCCAGAAACAGAATATAGTGGGAGCTGGTGTGCGCCGCTCCCAGGTACCTCATGGCGGATGGACAGATGCG
>Ga0065705_10001863_pt1 | contig 22512 bp, 19 predicted proteins | sample SwibulcommuniRL2_FD_59092 | JGI IMG/M metagenome (GOLD analysis project Ga0065705, IMG submission 59092) | Bulk soil microbial communities from switchgrass field near Rose Lake, East Lansing, Michigan, USA - RL2 Bulk Soil v2 (version 2) | ecosystem: Environmental > Terrestrial > Soil >...
TCACGATGTCGGCGGTCTTCCGGGTGCGGGGCCGATCGACCAAAGCCAACACGAGCTTTCTGACTGGGAGATTCTTGCCGACGCGGTCAATCAAGCGCTGGGAGCCAAAGGAATCAAACGGACCGATGAAATGCGTCGCGCCCGTGAAGAGATGGATTCCGCAGCCTATCGCGACATGAACTATTATGAGCGGTGGATTGCCAGCATCGAAGCCATCCTGATTGAAAAGAAGATTCTTACAAAAGACGAAATTGATCGCAGATTGGCGGAATTCGATTCCAAATGGGGCGAGCCGTGAATGCATCAGGGGGAAAATTTAAACCCGGCGATCCTGTCCAGGTAAAATTCGAAGATCCGCCAGGCCACCTGCGAACGCCGTGGTATATCCGCGGCAAGACGGGTTGGATAGAACGCGTGTATGGCGAATTTCTCAATCCAGAATCGTTGGCGTTCGGTCGCGATGGCTTGCCCAAAAAGACGCTTTATCTGGTCGGGTTCAAGCAGAGCGAAGTCTGGGGCAAGGCAAATAATGCGGACAAGCTGCTCGTCGATATCTACGAGCATTGGCTGGATCCAGCTGCGGAAACGGGAAGGGGTGAAGTATGAGCGATTCGACAGGCGACGAGCACGGCCACGATCACCCCAAGCATGAGCTGAGCCGTCACGCGAGGCGGATCTACGCCATACGCGACCTGCTTGTCAAAAAAGGCGTGATTACTGAAAAAGACATTCAGTGTCAGATTGAATATCAGGAGGCGCGCTCGCCAGCCAATGGCGCCAGGCTAGTTGCCCGCGCCTGGGTCGATCCGGCATTCAAAGCTAGATTCATCGCCGACCCCAAAGCCGCCTGCGCTGAAATGGGCATCGATGCGACCGCGATCAACGAGTTCGTCGTCTTGGAAAATACCGAGCGGGTGCGCCATATGGTCGTCTGCACGCTTTGTTCCTGTTACCCGCGTCCGATCTTGGGTCGGCCGCCCGACTGGTACAAGAGTTTTAACTACCGGCAGCGTTCGGTAGTTGATCCTCGCGGTGTGATGAGCGAATTTGGGCTTGACCTGTCGGACGACGTTGAAGTGCGGGTCCACGATAGCACGGCCGATATTCGGTACATCGTATTGCCACTGCGGCCAGCCGGGACCGAAAGCTGGACTGAAGCCGACNTNGCCATGCTCGTAACCCGCGACAGCATGATCGGGGTCATGGANCCGTTGCCAGCAATTCCCGAATAATCCCCCCAATCTCCCCTGTTTATTTTGAGCTTCNCCCCGTTTCCCTGGACGGGCCAGCGAGGTAAGGCTGGCCAGCGCTCATTTTTGTGTTGCTTTTTTTAGCTGCTCCCCCTACCATTTACGGGATAAATTGCGTTAATGCGTTATTTAGAACGCCGTTGTCGATATTTTTTAGGGTCCATGTGTGAATTACGCTTCTGCGTTACGTTGTATCGGCCAGAATCTTGAGCGAAGAGGATTAAAGTCGTTCGATATTCGAGTTCAAGGGGAGACATATCTCGTTAACTGCGGTTACCAAGAGCCGCCTTCGCAAACGCCGGTTTCACTGCGGTTTGATCTAGCGGATATCGAAGAGCTTGAACGTCTAGGCGAAAGCAACAGGGGCCAATCCAGGCCGGCGCAGGAATTTATCAACCAGGTGCAGGTTTTTCGCACGATCGGCGCTTTCCTGGATAAGAATGAAGCGCGGCTTTTACGGATTACGAACAATGACGGCAAAGCAAAAGATGCGCCGTTCAGAGTTGAGTACGTCACGCGCGACGGCGACCATGTTGTCGATGACCGCGCGGGCGCGGCGGTTTACGACATGTGCGTGCAGATGTACAAACAACGCGGAAAATTGACAGGCACCGGAGGGCGTCGCTCGAGAGGGCGCCGATAAATCCGGAGTAGAACAAGATCAGGAATGCCGGTTATTTGCGCGAGATCCAGTTCCGGAGAGCCTAGAATTTGGACACCGACCACAACTACTATTCAGTTTTAGGAATTAAACGAAGCGCCAGCCAAGAGGAAATCAAACGGGCTTACCGCAAAGCAGTGTTTCGTTATCATCCTGACCGTAATCCGGATGATCATGACGCTGCTGAAAAGTTCAAGCAGGTTTTAGACGCTTATGAAGTTCTGTCCGATTCCGGCCGGCGCGCGAATTACGATCAAGTCACTCGCCCCGCTGAATCAGAAACTGAACCGGAGGAGGAGCCGGCTGAAAAGGAATCTCCCCAGTTCGGTTCTGATCCCGGCAACGGATTTCATTTCACTCAGGACTTCAAGTCAAAAGTAGAACCGGAACCAAAGTGTCCTTCCTGTTCCGTAATCGGCACTGACAAGATCATTTCCCGCAGAGCCGGTTCGAGTTCAGCGCGCGGCAAACAGTTTGTACTTGCGCCGTTCAATATCATCTTCTGCAGCGCCTGCGGCCACGTTTACGGGGTGACGTCGAACGCGACGTAGCTTCGACAGAGACAGGCTCGAACCCGCCCGGCCAGCTAATGCATTACCCCGCCGCCTTCCACCACCAATAATTGTCCGGTTATGAAGTCGCTGTCGGAACTTGCCAGGAAAAGGGCGGTGCCGACGATATCGGCGGGAGTTTCGATGCGGCGGAACGCGCGCTTGTCGATGCTTCCCTCGCGCCGCTTGAGCACTTCGTCGGAGACTGATTCTTCACTCATGGTCGAGCCCGGTGTCATGCAATTGACATTGATGCCCCACTCCCCTAACTGCCGGGCCATAACCCGGGTAAGCGCGACCACCCCGCCTTTCGCCGTGGTGTAGTGCGGCATGTTGCCTGAGCCGCTGAAGAACGTGCCGGACGCAATGTTGATAATTTTGCCGCTCTTTTGTTGCTTCATGACTGGAATCACGGCTTTGCTGCAAAGGAACACGCCTTTTAAATTGACTTCGATCACACGGTCCCATTCATCAAGCGCCAATTCTTCCACGGGGCCTTTCCACAGTTTTTGTGTGACGTAGATCGCCGCGTTATTGAGCAGCACATCGATGCGGCCCAATCGTTTGACCGTGTCCTGCATGAGATCCTGGACATTGGAGAAATTCCGGACATCGGTCGGACGAGACCATGCGGAGCCGCCACTATCGGTGATAGCCTTCGCTGTTGCCTCGCCGCCTTCGGCGTCGACATCGGCGATCACCACGCGTGCGCCCTCTTCGGCGAAGCGCCGCGCATAGGCTTTGCCGATGCCGTGCGCAGCACCGGTAATGATTGTGACCTTGTCCTTCAATCGCATTTTTCCTCCACTGCCAGCCGTCGTGAGGGGAAATTATTCTGAGTGAAATGGCCCCGCGGAACTAGCTGAAACTTGGTATCGTTCCTGCCAGCAAATTTTCCAGTCGGGAGGAGGGAAATCGCAGGCCGACGAAAAAGTTGCCGAAGAGACCGTAGACAGCGCTGGCTTCGTCGAAGCGCATCTCATAAACGAGTTTTTTAAAGACCAGCGGATCGTCGGCAAAAAGATCAACGCCCCATTCCCAATCATCGAAGCCAATGGAGCCGGATATAATCTGCGTCACTCGCCCGGCGTAATGGCGGCCAATCATGCCGTGCTCGCGCATCATGCGCTGGCGCTCGCGGATGGGCTCGCTGAACCAGTTTTTGGTCTCGCCGCGAAATTTGTTCATGGGATAGAAGCACAGATAACGACGCTGGGGAACTTCCGGCCAGAGGCGCGGCGCCGCTGCTTCGCGCTGTCTGGCAAGCTCAGCTTCGATCTCCCTGTTCCATTCGGCTGTGCCGGACTGCAGACCTTTGGCGGTCAACTCGGCATAGAGTTTTACCGACGCTTCGTAGAGGCCCAGTTCAATCACGGAGAGGTATGAAGTTGTGGGCTCCAGGTACTCGTTCAATTCTGAGCGGGCGACGGTCAACTCGGCCTGATTGAGCTCGTCGAGGGTCCTGCGAAAATGAACTAGCATTAGATCGCCTTTGTGACCGAGCAGGGAAAATAGACCCGTGGGCTCGAGCCTGTTCTCCTCCATGGCGGCAAAGGTCGTCGTTGCCTGAGTTAAAATATGCCTTTTGTCCGAATGGCCGAGCCCGCGCCAAGCCGTCCAGCGCACCCGAAACATTTGGTGCAGGATGAACGATCCTTCCAGTGTCAGCGGAGTGGCGGGTAGTGCGGCTTTAAGGGGTGTTTGCTCCATTGGATTTCGCCAGCTATGTCGGTTGCGCCGACGGTCCGCTCGGCGCCGACTGGTCGGGTTTAGTGCCACGCAATCTGTCACGTAGCGTTTGCAAGCCGCGCTTGCCAAGCCGGTAAATCCTTGGCGTGAGCCAAGCGACAAGCACAAGGAAACTTAACACCACGACCAACATAACGATCGGGTGATTGAACATGAGCCAGAGGCTGCCGAACACGGTGACATCCTCACTGACGCTGGCAAACCAGTTGCTGAACGGCTCCGGGCTAGCATTAATCGCCAAACGCGCCGTAGCTTTCGTGCCGTGGGCAGCGAGCGCGATGGAGCCACCGGCCAGAAGTGCAATCAATTCCAGCGCAGGGTTCAGGTCGCCGAGCGAGCGCGCGGCTAGAACCGCGCCGGCCGGCACTCGAATAAAAGTGTGCAGGGCATCCCAGCCGCTGTCGACGTACGGGACTTTGTCGGCGAAAAATTCAATCAGGTACATAACGCAAGCAATGGCGATCACGCCGGGGTGGGACAGCACTTCGAGATTCTGTGGCAGATGGATCATCTCCATCCGATTGGCTATGCCGAGGGCTGCAACGGTGGCGTAGAGATTAATGCCCGAGGTCCAGGCCGTGCCCATGGCCAAACTTAACGCTTCGATTGTGCCCATCGGATCACCTCATTTTCCATTCTGCGAGGATTGGATGATTGTGGGTTTGACGCCGGTACAGGCAAAACCATAGCGGCTAAATCTTAAATTTGTCGGCAATCTGCTGCTTGTATTCCGGGGTAAAGGCGTTGACCGCCGGGAACTGATCCATCCATTTGAACGGCCGGCAGGCATCAATCAACACGCGATCGGTCGTGTAGCCGCGCGGCGAGCGCTCTTCCGGCGGCAGCGCCGGCTCGCACACCGAAGCCCACACGCCCTTGACGATATCCAGGTCTTCGCGCACGTGACAACGAGTGGCGATCGCCCAAATCACATCGGCGGGATTGGTAATATCGATGTCGTCGTCAACGACCACCACAAACTTGCCGCCGTAGGCGCCGGCGCGGGCGCCAGCTGCGACTAGCAGCGCTTGTTTGGAATGACCGGCATAGCGTTGCTTGATCGAGACCACGGTAAACGGCCCGGGCTGGCCGCCGTAGACAAAACCCCAAACACCTTTGACTTCGGGGATGCCGGCCTTCTCGAGCTGCTCCCAAAGCGTGGCGGCGCCGAGGGGAATCGGCAGATAGCTTGAAGGCGGTTTTAGCGGCGGGGCGCCAAGCAGAATCGGATCGTTGCGATAGTAAACGCGCTTTACTTCCATCAGCGGCGTCTCGCCGGTATTGGCGTCGGTGAAGTACCCCGGCCATTCTCCAAATGGGCCTTCTTTCGGCATCTCTTCATCTTTCATCGGCAGGATCTCGCCTTCGAGCACGATCTCCGCATTGGCCGGCAGGGGAAGACCCGTCGCCGCACCGCGCACCACGGGTACCGGCGACCCCTGGAGATATCCTGCAAACTCGAATTCATTGACATCTGGCGGTAAGGGCATCTGCGCGGCGAGAAAAATCGCCGGACCCTGGCAGAGTGTAATCGCCACAGGCAGCGGCTTTCCGGCATCGCGCGCGCGCTCAAATGCGAGCCGGCCGTGTTTGCCCATGTTCATCTTAACGGAGACGTGATTTTTATCCTGGACCATCACGCGGTAGGTGCCGATGTTGACCTGGCCGGTTTCAGGGTCTTTGGTGATGATGCCGCAACCCGTGCCGATGTATGGACCGCCGTCCAGATCATGCCAATTCGGCGTGGGAAATTTATACAGGTCGACATCCTTACCGACCATCTGATTCTCAAGGATCGGACCGCCCTCCAGTTGGTTGACCGGCACCGGCTTGTAAGCTGCGAGTTTTTTGCGCCAGGCGTACAGGTAGTCAATGCCGTTCTCTTCATGGATGCCCATGGCCGGGCCGGTGCGTTTACAGGTGCGAAACACGTTGGAAATAACTCTAAAACCCGTCGGATAATTTTTGAAATTATTGAAAAGTAATGCGGGGCCTTTTTTGTCGGCGGCCAATTCCGTCAACGCGCCCACTTCAGTCTTAAGGTCGGCGCCTTCAATGTGGCGCAGCTCACCCATTTCTTCGAGCAATTCGATGTAACCTCGCATGTCGGTAACGTCAGCCATGAAATCCTCCCGATTTGCGCTCATAGTATTGTGGCGTCGCAGGGGAGTCAAACGAGCGACGCAGAGTAGTTACCGCGACACGCGCGGCCTCTCGTTGCAAGGCGCGCACCGAGCCGGTATACGATCCGAAGCCGCAGGGGCAGCAACACCGTATGAGTCGTAGCTCGAGCATCAAAAGATTTCGCCATGAAACTGGGGGCAGCGGCCGGTGATTCTGCCGTTTTTCTACGGCTGGGTGATCGTTGTCATCGTCGTGTTGGCGGGGGTGCTTGCCGCTGGTGTGAGCAATATCACGATGGCTGTGGTCCTGAAACCGATCAGCGAGGACTTGGGGTGGACTCGCTCGTTCACGGCTGCGGCGATTACCATGGGCGCCCTGCTCGGCGGAGTTCTCTCACCACTGTTCGGGCCGCTTGTCGACCGCTTGGGGCCGCGTTTTTTGCTGCCCGCGGGTGGAGCGCTCGTTGGACTGCTCGCAATCGGTGTAAGTTTAAGCACCGAGCCCTGGCAATTTTACGCGACCTTCATTCCCGCACGAGCGCTCACCGAGTTTCTGCTCTGTGGCATGATCGCGTTTACCGCCGTCGCCAACTGGTTCTATGTCAAACGGCCGAGAGTGATGGGGCTGGTCGCGATGGCGACGCCGCTCGGTTCGGCGGCTCTGTCACTCGTGTATCAGTTCTTTGTTACGCATTATAGTTGGCGGAGCGCGTTTCTTGCGCTCGGAGTCACGCTCTGGGTGCTTGTGGTCATTCCGGGCGTGATTTTTCTCCGGCGTCAGCCGGAAGACTTGGGTTTGCGTCCGGATGGAATTTCAAATGGTTTGTCCACTGCTGCTAGACAAGAGAACCCCACGGGCGAACCGCAGAGTGACGTTGGACACAGCTGGAAGCGCCGCGATGCCGCCCGCACCGGTACTCTGTGGCTTCTCGTAACCAGTTCGTTTCTTTCCGCCATCGGTACCGGCGGGGTGGCATTTCATATGGCCGCCTATCTAACCGACGGCACGCTTGCGCCCGGGCTTGCGGCCAGCGTGGTGAGCACGATGGCTCTGTCAGGCGCGTTCGGCAACGGAATATGGGGTGCTCTCGCCGAACGACATGATCCGAGACGTTTAAACGTTGCCACGATGCTGCTCGCCGCCGCTTCGGTGGCGCTGCTCATGCGAGTCGACTCCGTGGGGACCGCCTATGTCTTCGCGCTGTTGTTCGGCGCTAATGCGCGCGGCGCCGGCGTACTCACGCAAGTTCTCATTGCGCGCTATTTTGGGCGGCGATCTTTCGGTGCGATCAGCAGTATTCTTGACCCGTTTCATAAAGGCGGGCTCGGGCTCGGCGCACTGTTTGCCGGCATAGCTTTCGACCGATTCGGCAACTATGGAGTGATTTTCACGGTGTTTCTCGTCAGCTATCTGGTTTCGGCAATATTGATTTTCCTCGCGCGAAAACCAGTGATCACAATAAGGGATGTCGTCTCCGATTCCGCAGCAGTGTAATTCATAAGAGATAGGGTCGGCACCGAAAGCGTGTTTTGTCATTTTCGACTGCCGATTGTGCGAGAAAATCCAGTCGCGCGCCTTTCGAAACGCCGCGGTAGCTCTGAAGGAATAAACTGCCTGTTCGATGCGGGATCGCAAATTTCACTGTTGTTGAACAGAATAGAACCTCGGCTATTGCGCCACCCGTCGAACTCCGCTTACCTTGACTTTGAGCAGGCATCCTTTAACCTGAATCATTATGCCGCGATTTCGGTTGGCTCTCTTTGCTTGGGCAATATTCATGGTTAGCGCTTTTACTTCCACGATCAACGCCGCGCAAGTCCAAGAGATCGTTCTCGACAATGGGCTTAAGATTCTGCTGCTCGAGGACCACAAGAGCCCTGCGGTGACATTTCAAGTTTGGTATCGCGTCGGCGCGCGCAACGAAAAGGACGGTAAGAGCGGTCTGGCTCATTTTCTCGAGCACATGATGTTCAAAGGCACGCCGAGCACCGGCCCCGAGGAATATTCGCGTATTATTGCCAAGAATGGCGGTCGCTCGAACGCGTTCACTTCATCCGACATGACGGTGTACTTCGCGACCATGAGCCGCGAAAAGATCGGTATCGAGCTCGACCTGGAAGCGGATCGAATGGCGAATGCACTGTTGGGCGAAAAGTACTTTGAGCCCGAAAAGAAGGTGATCCAAGAAGAGCGCCGCATGCGTACCGAGGACAATCCGGCATCGGCATTGAGCGAAGTCGCGAGTGCGGTCGCATTCACCGTGCATCCTTATCGCCGCCCCGTCGTCGGCTGGATGCAAGACATTCAAAACCTGACGCGCCAGGACCTGGTTGATTTCTATAAACTTTACTACGCGCCAAACAATGCATTCATCGTCATGGTCGGCGATTTTTCCAGCGACGAAGTGTTGCCGAAGATCAAAGCGTCCTTCAGCAAGATCCCGCGCGGGCCGGAACCGCCAACGGTCGACGTGGAAGAGCTCGAGCAACGCGGCGAGCGTAGAGTCGTGTTTAAAAAGGAAGCCGAGCTGCCCTTCCTGCTCAATTTTTATCATGCGCCGAATCTCAAGAGTCCGGACAGTTTTGCGCTCGATCTGTTGACGGTGGTCCTGGCCGGCGGCAAAAGCTCGCGACTCTATCATGATCTCGTTTATCAAAAGCGCCTGGTGCGCGGTATCGATGCCGACTATAGCGGCGTTTCAATCGATCCGGCTGGTTTGTCGATTTTTGCGCAGCTTCTTCCCGGGATCGAGATCTCTGCCGCGGAGCGAGAGCTCGACCGTGGGCTCGAGAAAGTAAAATCAGAATTGATCAGCGAGCGAGAATTGCAAAAAGCAAAGAATCAAGTCGAAGCAGCTTTCGTTTTCGCGCAGGATTCCATTTTCGGTCAGGCGATGAAGATCGGCTACTACGAAGCGGTCGGCGGCTGGCGTCAAATGGACGGCTACCTCGACGGCATTCGAAGAGTGACTCGCGAAGACATCCGCCGCGTGGCGCGGCAATATTTGGTTCGTGACCGGCGCACCGTAGGCACGCTTATCCCGACAAAAGAAAAATCCCAATGAAAAAGTTGTTATGGTATGCGTTCGCCATCTTCATTTCGACAAGTCCGGCTTCGCCTTCGATGGCGGCTATGGTTGCCAAGCGCACCGTTCTCAATAACGGTCTTGTGCTGCTGACCTCGGAGCAGCGCGCGTTGCCGATGGTGTCGATCGAGCTCCTGATCGACGCTGGCTCGCGCAACGAACCCGCCGATCAAGCGGGATTGGCGAATCTCACCTCAACGCTTTTGACTCACGGCACGCAAAAACGCAGTGCGACGCAGATTAGCGAGGCCCTCGATTTTATGGGCGCCAGTCTATCAACGGGCGCTGGCGAGGACGTTGCCACGGTTAGCATGACGGTTCTCAAAAAGGATCTTGCCGCCGGCCTAGAGCTATTGGCCGAAATCTTGACTCAGTCGAATTTTCCACAGGCGGAAATCGACCGGCAGAAGCAGGCGGTGATCGCCTCGATCAAAGCGCGGGAAGAAGATCCGGGAGCCGTGGCGGCGACGGCATTTGCCGCGGTCTTGTTTCCGAAAAGTCCCTATGGCCGACCGGTGGAAGGAACCGAGGCAACGGTCAAAGGATTGCAGCAAAAAAGTTTACAAGAATTCTATAACCGCAATTACCGACCCAACCGAACGATCATCGCCGTAGTCGGCGACGTCGCGGAACAGGAAATCGCCCAAGCTCTCAACAAAGCCATGAAAGGGTGGGCCAAGGGCACGCCAGGGAAAAAACCCGCGCCGCCCGCGGAAATTGGCAAGGCGCAGACGGTTCGAATCAGTAAAGATCTGACCCAGGCGAACATCGTGCTCGGTCACAACGGCGCAGTGCGCGGGAACCCGGATTACTACGCCATTCAAGTGATGAACTATATTATGGGCGGCGGCGGTTTTTCTTCACGCGCGATGGACTCGATCCGCAACGAGCGCGGTTTGGCTTATTCGGTTTACAGCTATTTCGGCGCGGAGAAGAGTCACGGCTCTTTTCAATTTGTCATGCAAACCAAAAACGAGACTGCCTTGCAGGCTATCCAGATCGCGAAAGAAGAAATGGGCCGCATGCGCGAGCAACCGGTAAGCGAGCAGGAGTTGAACGACGCCAAAGATTATCTGACGGGCAGTTTTCCGCTGCGCTTCGACACGAATCGCAAAGTGGCTGGATTCCTCGCGCAAGTTGAGTACTACGAGCTCGGCTTGGATTATCCGGAACGCTACGCGGACTTAATACGAAAAGTCACCCGAGACGATGTCCTGCGGGTGGCCAGGCAGTATCTTCATCCCGAAGATCTCACCCTTGTCATTGTCGCCAATCGGAAAAAAGTCGGTGAAAAATAATTGCGCGCGGCCGCGAGCAGTGAGCGCTTCGCCACACGTTTGTACCAGCGGTCGACATCGAGATCGTCAAACCGGTTGACAGTCGTCGACCCGGTACGGCATAGTTTGTCTGGGTACACCAAGTTTTCCTCAATCGCCGCCAAACTTGAACTGATGAAAAAAGTCTTGATTATTGAGGACCACACCGACATGCGCGAGCTTTTGACCTGGCAGATCGAGCTTATGGGTTTAGTGCCGGTTACGGCGAAGCTCGGCAACGAAGGAGTTGAGAAAGCGATTAGTGAAAAGCCGGAACTGATCATCATGGATATCATGATGCCCGGAATGGACGGATTGGAAGCCGCGCGCGAAATTCGCGCCAATAAAGAGACCAAGAATATCCCGATTTTGGCAGCAACTGCGCTGTTTCGTGACTCGGATCTCAAGAATTGCATCGAGGCCGGCTGTAATGGTTATATTATAAAGCCATTCACTTTTCAGGAACTGCAAGGGAAAGTGCGGGAACTGATACCTTCGGCGAACACGACCTATCCGCTCTGACCCGAGCCGCTAGGGTTACTCTTTTTTACAATTCAATAGCAGGTGGCATGTGGAAACGTCGATGCCGGCTCGCAAAAGAGCCGTTTCCATTGTTCAGCATCTTCGGCAGGAAGGCTATGAAGCTTATTTTGCCGGCGGCTGCGTGCGCGATATGCTGCTCAATAAAGCGCCGGAGGATTTCGATATCACGACCAGCGCTCACCCCGAAGATGTCCAACGTCTCTTTCCTGAAACCGTTCCGGTGGGTGCGCAGTTTGGCGTCATTCTTGTCCTCGTTGGCGGCCAGCCGTTTGAGGTCGCGAGCTTTCGCCATGATGGGCCTTACTTGGACGGGCGGCGGCCGAGCCATGTACGCTACGGAACCTTGGAAGAAGATGTCCGGCGCCGTGATTTTACGATCAACGGCATGATTTATGATCCGATTGCTGATCGCGTTATCGACTTGGTGGGCGGGCGTGAAGATCTTGAGCGGCACCGGCTTTGCGCTATTGGCAATGCGGATCAGCGATACGAAGAGGATCGATTGCGCATGATTCGCGCGGTGCGATTTGCCGCGAGGCTCAATTTCTCGATCGAGCCATCGACGTTCGCCGCAATCCAGCGGCTCGCGCCGACGATAACTGATATCGCCTGGGAGCGTATTGGCGATGAAATCACGCGCATTCTGACCGAAGGCGGTGCGCGGCGCGGTTTCGAGCTTCTCGACCAGAGTGGGCTAATGAAGGTCGTTATGCCGGAGGTCGCTGCGCTGAAAGGGACCTGGCAAAGCCCCGATTACCATCCCGAGGGCGATGTTTTCGAACACACGATGTTGTTGCTGAGTCACCTCGATGCGCCGTCCGAGACGTTGGCCTACGGCTGTTTGCTGCACGATGTGGCCAAGCCGAGCTGTTTCCGGCGGGATGGCGAACGAGTGACTTTTTACGGCCACACGGAAAAAGGCGCGGTCATGGCCGAGGAGATACTTAAACGGCTCAAGCGCGGCCGGGGAGTGTGGGAGCGCGTCAGCTATCTAGTTCACAATCACCTCCGTCATGTGCAAGCGCCCGACATGCGTCTGAGCACGCTCAAGCGCTTCCTGCGTGAAGATGGGATCGACGAACTATTGGAGCTCGCCCGTATCGATGCTCTGTCCTCCAACGGCGATCTGCGTTATTACCAATTTTGCAAGGAGCGCCTGGCGACGCTCGAAGAGGAAGAGATCCGTCCGGCGCCTTTCGTGCGCGGCGACGATTTGATCGCATTGGGCCTTCAGCCGGGGCCGCTGTTTTCAGAAATTTTGCGCCAGGTCGAAGATCGACAGTTGGGCGGAGAACTCCGCGATCGAGACGAAGCGCTCGACTGGGTCAAGCGAAATCATAGCCATCGAGGTTGAGGGATGAAGCAGGCAAAAGAGTATCGCGTCGTCGGTAAGCCGGAACTGCGCTCGGACGGCGCCGAAAAAGTCACTGGTAAGGCGCTCTACACGGTCGATGTGAAGCTGCCCGGCATGGTGCATGGGAAAATATTGCGCAGCCCCTATGCTCATGCGCGGCTGGTTCGCGTGGACGCCCGCAAGGCGGAAGAACTGCCGGGCGTGTTCGCGGTGATCACGCGCGACGATCAGCAAAGGCTGGGCATGTTCGGCGCCGCTTACAAGGATCAGACGATCGTGGCGGTCGATAAGGTTCGCTACGCCGGCGATCCGGTGGCGGCGGTGGCGGCCGTGGATGAAGCGACCGCGGACGAGGCGCTGGGTTTGATCGATGTCGACTACGAAGAATTGCCCGCGGTAACCAATTTGGACGAAGCGCTCGCGCCAGGAGCGCCTTTGGTGCACGACTCCGCCGCGCGCGGCGGCGAGCTCATGGGCCAGCGCTACGAACCGCCCAGGGAATTTTCCGGCACCAATCTCTGCTACCGGTTCAGCTACGCCAAAGGCGACATCGAAGCGGGATTCAAAAAAGCGGATCATGTTTTTGAAGACACTTTCACCTTTCCGCGGGTGCAGCATTTTTCGATGGAACCGCACGCTACCGTGGCGCACGTCGAAGGCGATCAGATCACCCTTTGGGCCGGCACCCAGGAGCCCTTCACTTTGCGCGACCATCTCGCCGAGATCTTCCGCACGCCGCTCAACAAGATCCGCGTTATCGTGCCCTATGTTGGCGGCGGTTACGGCGGTAAACTGGCGGTGAAAACCGAGCCGTTGGCCGCGGCGCTGTCATGGAAAGCGAGACGCCCGGTGCGCTTGGCGCACACGATCGAAGAAAGCTTTCGAACGGTCACGCGCCATCCCGCGCGGGTGAAGATCAAGACCGGCGTAACGAAAGACGGCAAACTGTTGGCGCGGCAGTGTTTGATCCACATGGAGACCGGCGCTTACGCGGACGCGGGACCGCGGGTGACGCAAAAGGCCGGCTACCGCTGCTTTGGCCCGTACCGTTTGCCGCACATGAAGACCGATGCCTATACAGTCTACACCAACACGGTCCCCGGCGGCGCGTACCGCGGTTTCGGCACCTTGCAGGTGACCTGGGCCTATGAATCGCAGATGGATATCATTGCCGAGAAGCTCAGCCTCGATCCCTTGGAGTTTCGCCTCAAGAATCTGCTCAAGAAGGGCGAGCTTTACACACCGGGCGACACGCCCGTGGATTGCGATCTCAAGGCCGGTTTGTTGCAAGCCGCCGAAGAAATCGGCTGGAATGCAAAAGGTAAGACAGCCACGGGTAAGGCAGTGGGTAAAGGGCTCGCGGTGTGCATGAAAGACGGCGGCGGCACCTACAAGGTTTCCTCGGCCGCCGTCAAAATGAATGCCGACGGTAGCGTGGTTTTGCTTACCGGCACTGTCGAAGTCGGTCAGGGAGCGCGGACCGCGCTCAGCCAGGTTGTCGCCGAGGAATTGGCGATTTCCTATGGTGCCGTGACCGTCGCCCAGCTCGATACGGATGTAACGCCGTACGATGTCAACACCAATGCCAGCAGCTCCACGGTGGTGATGGGCTTGTCGGTGCAGCGCGCGGCCCAGGACTTGAAACGCCAACTATTACGCCACGCGGCGAAAATCTTGAAATCAAAACCGGAACAGCTTTCCTTGGCCGGCGGTAGAATCGTCGGCCGCAAGAACCAAAGCCTGACTTTTCCCGAGCTGATGCAGAAAGTATTTTTGTCGAGATCCGGTGAAATGATCGGTCATGGCGCCTATCAATCGATCAAGAGCCCAAAGGCCGCGCTCGGTTCGCCGACCAATTTTTGGGAGATCAGTTGGGGCGGCGCTGAAGTGAAAGTCGATCGAGAGACTGGTGAAATCAAGCTGCTCAAGTATGTTTCCCTGGCCGATGTGGGTAAAGCGATCCACCCGGTGCTCTGTGAGGGGCAGGACGAAGGCGGCGTGATGAATGCCATAGGCCACAGCCTGCTCGAAGAAATGGTTTATCGCGATGGCCAGTTGCTCAATCCCAATCTGGTTGACTATCGGGTGCCGAGCTTCGAACACCTGCCGAAAGATTTCGAGACGATTTTAGTCGAGAACGAGAATGGTCCGGGGCCGTTCGGCGCCAAGGGAACCGGTGAAGGCGGTTTGCTGCCCGTAGCCTCGGCAATCGCCAATGCCGTCTGCCGGGCGACGGGGCTTAGGCTTTATGATTTGCCGCTCACGCCGGAAAAGGTGTGGCGTGGGCTTCAAAAAGGAGAATGAAGTAACAATGCTTCGACAATCTTTTCCGATGAGTACTCGCGCCTTCCCGAGTATTATTGCCCGCCTCCAAACAGCGTGATCAATAGTCCTTCGGGGAAAGGCACGTTTAACATTTTTTCGAACAACCCCCAGTAAAACAACCACGAAAAAAAAGTCACGGAAGCAGTAATAAACCAGCTCTCACCCGAGAATTTCAAATACAGCGCTATCGTTAGAGGCACGGCGTAGGAGAATCCCAGGAGCCAGATGACCAGGAAGAAACCGATGGTCCACAGAACAATCGACACGGTTCTCTGCCGAACGACCTCGGGCGCAATTTCCACAGGAGTTTCGACGGACATCGCCAACCCGTCGGTCTTTTTTTTCTTCTTGCCGTAAAAATCTCTGGCGAACTGACCGAACGATAGAATAAACGTCGGTATGCCGATGACCCACGGGAATAATCCGGCACGATAGCCAAAATTGCGGCTCTGCCAGAGCGCGATCGCAAGCATAACGATGACCAAAACGGTAAACAGCGTCGGCAAATTGAAATGCAGTTTAGGAGACGCGGGGCCTTCTTCTCTCACTTGATCCGTGGTTCCTTCCCTAATTTTTTGCTGTGCTTGCCTGCGGCTCTTGATCATGGGGTAGAAAATTCCAAAAAGAGTCAAGACAAAAATGCCGATGACCCCTGGCCTGGTGGTCCAGGCCCAGCCGTAATTATCGGTCGATAGGAATAGGCGGTTTTCCGCCAAAGGTCCGAGTACCAGTCCCAGGAGCACCGGCGGGCGCGGCCACTCCATCTTTTCCATGACCCAACCGAGACCGCCGAAAAAGAGCACGATGATCATATCTTCAAAGGCATTCTTTTCTGCAAACGCGCCGAGATAGATCAGCACCAAGATGATCGGGATGATAATACTGCCACGGACTTGGGTGACTTTGGCTAACGGTTTTAGGAACAAGAAACAGATCGCTACGGTGATTATGTTGGAAAGAATAATCACCCAGACAAAGGAATACGTCAGGTCGAGTTTGCCTTTCGGCGGCGGCAACAGCATGTCGGGGCCGGGCACGATTCCTTGAATAATAAACGCGCCGAGCAGGATCGCCATGACAACGCTGGCGGGAACGCCGAACGCTATAGTCGTAATCAGGCTACCCCCCAAAGTGGAATTGTTCGCGGCGCCGGGACCGAGGACTCCGCGAACATCGCCTTTGCCGAACCGTTCCTTGTTGGGTGAGCTCTGCACGGCATGGGCATAGGCTAGCCATTGCGTCGTGGCGGCGCCCATGCCGGGAATGATCGCGGTTAAGGTCCCGAGAGCGCTGCAGCGGATCACCAGCCACCAGTGACGAAAGGTGTCCTTGACGCCCTCCATAACGCCGCCTAGCTCTCCTACCTCTTGCTTGGCGATGCTCGTTCCAAGCACAGCGAGTTCGATGGTTTCGGGAATCGCGTAAAACCCGATGGTGATCGGAACCAGCCCAATGCCGTCCCACAAAAATAGTTGACCGAAGGTATAGCGCTGTATGCCGGAGATCGGATCCAAACCGATGGTTGCGAGCATGAGACCGATACCACCCGAGACCATGCCCTTGAGAATATCTTCACCGCTCAAAGCCGCGACAAAGGAAATCCCGAGGATCGCAAGCATGAAAAACTCGGGTGAGCCGAAAGAAAGGACGAGCGGCCGTATGATCGGCACTGCGGCTCCGAGCGCGACGCCGGCGAACACAGCTCCGACCAGCGAGCTCATGAGCACGGCGCCAAGCGCCCGGCCGGCTTCGCCATTGCGCGCCATGGCATGACCGTCGACGATAGTCGATGCCGTGGTCGGCTCGCCGGGAACTCCGAAAAGTACCGAGGTAATGTCCCCGGTGGTTGCGGTAACGGCAGTCATGCCCAAGAGAAATGCGAATGCCTCGACGGCGGACATCTTGAAAACAAACGGCAGCATGAGCGCCATCGCCGTCGGACCGCCCAGGCCGGGGAGAATACCGACCACGAAACCGATCGCTATGCCGACCATCATCAGATTAAAGGTCGATAGATTAAAACACTGAAGGAATCCCGAGACTAGCGCATTCAACATGTCCATAACGACGCAGAACCTCCAGCCAGGGCCGGGTAATGTTCGCAGCTAAATATCAGCGACCGCTCTAGTTGTAAAGAACATCTTTTAACTTCGACACCAGCGCGGGATCGAGCTTGAACAGGCCGGAAATGTCTTTTTCGATGTCTTCCACGGGTATGGCGCCGATGTTGAGGTGCGATTTGTTTGCATCGGCGACAAATTCCGGATCCTTGAGCGTTGCATCGAAGGCTCTGCGCAGGGCCATCACCCGCTCCTTCGGTGTTCCCGGGGGCAACGTGTAGGTGCGCACGATGTCGCTATCGCCGTGTATACCGACGTCGATCATCCTGCGGGCTTCTTCGCTCTTGGCAAATTTGATTGCCTGCGGAATATTGGCCAGCTCCGGATGAGTTTTTCGGTTTGCCTGCAGCACGACTATGGCTTCGCCGCTGTCCAGGGCTTTGCGCCAGGTCACGCTCACCGAATCCCAACCCCAGCAGCCGCCGGCGACCTCGCCGCTCTCTGCGGCCAAACGTACATCGGCGGTGCCTTTGTATCCCGTGACCAGTTGGATAGGCAGACCCAATGCAACCTTCAGTATGCGCGTAGCATTGTCCGGGGTCGATGTGCCCGGCGCGATGCCGCCCATCTTGATCGGCGTTTTTGACGCCATCCAGCGATCCATGCTGGTAATGCCGCTTGCCTTGGTCATGGCGCAAACCACATGGTCGCTGATCGGCGCGCCGATGAATTCGAACTTCCGGGCGTCGAATTCGATGCCGGGCTGGCCGAGAACCTGCCCGAGGAACAGTCCACCGATGAAATGCCCGATCGTCAAGCCGTCGGGTTTGGCCACTTTGAATATGTGGTTGGCGGCGATCAGACTACCTGCGCCGGTCATATTTTCGACCGTAACGCTGGGACCGCCAGGGATATGCCTGCTCATGTGTCTTGCAAGTGCGCGCGCATAGGTGTCGAAGCCTCCGCCTGCGGAAAAACCGACGACGACTCTCACATTCTTGCCTCTGTAGAAATCTGCTACGTTGCTTGCCTCACCGGCATGGGCAAGGCTCGGAGCGGCGATGACGATCAATAAGCAAAGAAAATGTAACATCCCATTTCTCCTCTCGGCTTTGGGTGATCGGGGCTATGCTTCCCGGCTAGAGTGGACGCGAAGTTGCCCGAAGCTAGCCGATTGAATGAAAAAAATCAATTAACGAGAACCGTTATCTTGGCTCACACAAGGGCTCGCTTCAGCCGTCAATTCAGCATTGTGTTAAATGGTTTAGGCCATTAAAATGATTCGACCTTGTGGCCGGCTTGGCCGGAATCGGAAATCGAGCTGAGCGATCATGGCTGAACCATTTGAGAACTATATCGATGGAAAATGGCAGGCCGCGCATTCGGCAAAAACTTTTGAGAATCGCAATCCCGCAAACCGAAACGATCTGATCGGCGTATTCCCGGCATCGGGGACCGAAGACGTGGACGCCGCCGCACGCGCGGCGAAGAGAGCATTTCCCTCGTGGCGGCTGGTGCCGGCGCCAAAACGCGGCGAAATCCTTTACCGTGTCGGCGAACTCCTGCGCAAACACAAAGAGGACCTTGCCCGAGTGGAGACTCGCGAGATGGGCAAGGTGCTCAAAGAAACCCGCGGCGATGTGCAGGAGGGGATCGACTGTGCGTTCTACGTCGCCGGTGAAGGCCGTCGACTTTTCGGTGAAACGACGCCCGCCGAGCTGCCGAACAAATTTGCCATGTCGGTGCGCATGCCGATCGGCGTGTGCGCGCTCATTACACCGTGGAATTTTCCTCTGGCGATCCCGACATGGAAGTTATTTCCGGCAATTTTGTGTGGTAATACGGTGGTCCTCAAACCGGCGGAAGATACTCCGCATACGGCAGTCAAGTTTATCGAGATTCTCAACGAGGCCGGGGTTCCGCCGGGAGTGGTCAATCTGGTTCATGGCCGGGGCGAGGAAGTCGGCGCGGCGCTGGTGCGCCATCGCGATGTCCAATTGGTTTCGTTCACCGGATCGGCCGCTGTCGGGCGAGAGATCGCTTCGGTGTGCGGGCAAAATCTTAAACGAGTTTCTTTGGAGCTCGGCGGCAAAAATGCGCAAGTGATCATGGAGGATGCCGATCTCGATCTCGCCGTGGAAGGCGCCTTATGGGGCGCCTTTGGAACCACCGGACAGCGCTGTACGGCGACCAGCCGTTTGATTGTCCACTGTGACGCGGCGAAAAAAGCAACGGAAATGCTGGTGGAGCGCGCGCAGAAAATAAAAGTAGGCGATGGACTCGATGAAAGCGTCGAAATGGGGCCGCTGATCAACGAAGCCGCGCGGCAAAAGGTGTTGCGCTATATCGACATTGGCCGGCAAGAGGGCGCGCGCCTTCTCACTGGCGGTTCGATCCATGATGCGGGTGCTTACGCCCACGGGTACTTCTTTCAGCCGACGATTTTCGATCGGGTATCACCGACCATGCGCGTCGCGCAGGAGGAAATTTTCGGTCCGGTGCTTTCGATCATCGAGGTCAAAAGCTTTGAAGAAGCGATCGAGGTGTTGAACGGAACGGCTTATGGTTTGTCAAGTTCGATTTATACCCAGGACGTTGCACGGGCCTTTCGGGCCATGCGCGACATCGAGGCGGGAATCACCTACATCAATGGTCCCACGATCGGAGCAGAAGTCCATCTGCCGTTCGGCGGCGTCAAAGACACTGGCAACGGACACCGGGAGGCAGGCACGACAGTGTACGACATTTTCACGGAATGGAAATCGATTTACGTGGATTACTCCGGGAAGTTGCAAAAGGCGCAGATCGACAACGCAGAATAGGTTCCGGTTTATACTTTCCGATTATCGGATGAGTAACGCGAAAGACTAGATTGAGGGAACATGAAAGCACCTCTCATCAAGACCGCTCTCCCGGGTCCCAAGGCGAAGGCGATCATCGATCGCGACCAACAAGTCACCGCGCCGGCGTACGGCCGCGTTTATCCACTGGTCGTCAAGCAGGCCCAGGGCATGGTCGTCGAAGATGTCGACGGCAACCTGTTTCTCGATTTTATGGCCGGCATCGCCGTCGCCAGCACCGGCCATTCGCACCCGCGTGTCGTCAAGGCGATCGAAGAGCAAGCGCGAAAGTTTTTGCATATCTGCGGCAGCGACTATTATTACGAGCCGATGGTTGATTTGGCTGAGCGGCTTGACCGCCTGGCGCCGGGCGCGGCGCCGAAAAAAGTATTCTTCACCAACTCCGGGGCCGAGACGGTTGAAGCGGCTTTCAAGCTCGCTCGTTATCACAGCAAGCGCCAGCACGTGATTGCATTCCACGGCGCCTTCCACGGCAGGACGCTCGGCGCCTTGTCGCTCACCGCGAGCCGGGCATCGCACCGGGCGCATTTCGGCCCGCTCATTCCCGGGGTGCATCATGTGCCCTACGGTTTCTGCCATCGTTGTCCGTATCATCTCACCTACGGATCCTGCGGCATCGAATGCGTTTCGGTGATCGAGAAAGTCCTGTTTCGCTACGATGTGCGCCCCGAAGAAGTTGCGGCGATCTTTGTCGAACCGGTTCAGGGTGAAGGCGGATACATCGTTCCGCCGTCCGAATATTTGCCCATGCTTCACGAACTTTGCCGAAAGCACGGCATCCTCTTGGTCGCGGACGAAATTCAATCCGGCTTCGGCCGTACCGGAAAGATGTTTGCGTGCGAACACTGGGGAATTGAGCCGGATATTATCTGCGCCGCCAAGGGTATCGCCAGCGGCATGCCCCTCGGCGCGATGATTGCCCGCGCGGACATCAGCACCTGGTCGCGCAGCACGCATGGCAGCACGTTCGGCGGAAATCCGGTGGCTTGCGCGGCAGCGCTGGCGACGCTCGATCTTCTCGAAGAGGGCTTGGTGGAAAACGCCGCCAAGGTCGGCGCAGTGCTCAAGGAGCGGTTAATCGCTCTCAAAGATCGCCACAAGGTGATCAGCGATGTGCGGGGATTGGGGTTGATGATCGGCGTTGATTTCGAAAAAATCGATGGCAGCCGTGCGCCCGACGGCCAGTTTCGCGATCGCGTCATGCAGAAGTGTTTTGAAAAGGGTTTGCTGCTCTTGAGCTGTGGCGAGAGCACCTTGCGTTTTTGCCCGCCGTTGATCGTGACAACGGAGGAAACGAAGACGGCTGTGGACATTTTTGATGCGGCGGTTTCCGGCAGTTAGCTTCTTTACCTTTCGGGTAAAGAAGTGAATTGTCCGGCCAATTAACCGCTACCGCTACTGTAGCTTGGTCTTCAGCTCCTCGACGAGTTGGGCGAGATCGCCGTCGTCCGCATTGATTTTCAACGCCCCGCCGAATTCATCGAGCGCCTTTTGAATCATTCCTTTGGTCAAGTAGATCCTGCCGAGATTAATATAGGGGAAATGGCGCGGCTCGTAGCGCTTGGCCGATTTGGCGCGCTCGAGCCAGGGAATGGCGTCATCGAAACGCTGTTGCTGCATGAGGTAAACGCCGATGTCGTTGTACGGATTGCCAAACTCCGGATCGATCCCGATGGCGATTTCGCACTCGGCGATGGCTTCATTGAGACGGCCGAGGAAACTATAAGCCCAACCGAGATAGGTGTGCGCGTCGGCGGTAGGATAGATTGCGATGGACTGTTTATACAAACGTATGGCGTCGGTAAACTCTTGCGCCAGCTGATGCTTCATTGCCTCTTCAATCAACTCTAAGGCGCGTTCCTGATCCTTATTCGTAGCCATGGGCACTTCCTGCATTATCCCGGCTCAGCAGTCTTTCATCCCTTCGCCTCTGATTTGGTTCACACGCCCCACGCGCCGCTCAATTGGATATTGGCGCCATTGACGTAGCGTGCCTCGTCCGACAATAGAAATCGCACTGCTGAAACGGCATCGCCGACTGTGCCGACGTAGCCGGCGGGAATAAACTTCACCATGCGCTCGAGCTCCCCCGCCGGCGCGCTGCCGGAATCGATGAAACCCGGCGAAACGCAATTCATGGTGATGCCAAAGGGCGCAATCACCTTGGCGAAGGAACGCGACAGAGCAAGCAAGCCGACTTTGGCGATGTAATGGGCCGTGAGCTGGGGTTGAGCGATCAGCTGCTCGGCGTTTGCCATGCTGAACGATACAATGCGTCCCCACTTTTGTTCTTTCATGATCGGAATACAAGCCTGGGTTAAATAGAAGACCGGATGAAGGTTGTTGTCGAACATGGAATGCCAGCCTTCGTTGGTTTCTTGCAAAAGGGAAACCCGGTGATAAGGCCCGGCACCGTTGATCAGGGCATCGATCTTGCCCCATGCCTCATGCACTTGACGAACCAAGCCGGCCGCGGCATCGGGGTCGGAAACATCGCTTTTGAACGCCAACCCTTTGGCCCCCGCTTGTTTGACCGCGTCCATCAATTCAGTCGCTTCCGTGGCGCTGGCCCGGTAGCAGATCGCCACGGACCAGCCGCTTGCCGCCAAATCCAGGGCGACGGCGCGGGCGAT
>Ga0065705_10001867_pt1 | contig 22425 bp, 20 predicted proteins | sample SwibulcommuniRL2_FD_59092 | JGI IMG/M metagenome (GOLD analysis project Ga0065705, IMG submission 59092) | Bulk soil microbial communities from switchgrass field near Rose Lake, East Lansing, Michigan, USA - RL2 Bulk Soil v2 (version 2) | ecosystem: Environmental > Terrestrial > Soil >...
GTGAATCCCGGGGGCGGGGCGCCTATCTTGTCGTCGTCGAACGTTCGCAGGACGACGTTGGGAGCGGCCGCGGCAGCCTGGAAAAACAGGCTCATGGCAAGCAGAAATGTGTTGATCACAACCGCAGATTGTAGCGGCGCGACGTGAAGCTGCCATGAAGGCCCCCACGCCGGACCTTCACCGAACGTTCATCTCCCAAACTGCTCTAAACGCGGCAGTTACGAGTGGCCCTCGGCAACCAGACTCCTCGGGACATGGCCGATCGTCCCGGAGGCGCCGCGATCTATCGCGACCTGCAGCCCGNCAGGCGCCGTCGACACGCCGTGCAGCCGCGTGCATCAACTGGCAGCNGTTGTGCAATGGATGCCCCGGAGGTGTTTTCGATGTTTGGCATTCTCGGATGGATTATTTTCGGTGTAATCGTTGGCGCCATTGCCAAGTTCTTGATGCCCGGCCGCGATCCTGGTGGCTTTATCGTGACGATGCTGCTTGGCATCGTCGGTGCCCTTCTGGGGGGATTCGTCGGCCGCGCGCTCGGGATGTACGGTCCCAACGACGGCGCGGGGATCTTCATGTCGATCCTCGGCGCGGTGATCGTCTTGTTTGGCTACAGGATGGTTGTCGGTCGGCGCGGAACTGTCTGAAGCAACCAGTCCTCATCGGCCAGCGTGCCCGGTGATTGACGATCGGCCGAACCGATCGTCAATCTCTCAATCTGCGAATCTACGAATATGCCAATTCTTCTAGCCCCACCACGTCTCACCCTGCACGAGGTGGGCGCGAACGACGTCCGGATTCAGTACCATACCCAGTCCGGGCTTGTTCGTCACTTGTATGAAGCCGTCCTTGATGTAGGGCCCATCGAGCGCGAGCACCTGATCCATCCACCCGCCCTCACCCGTGATGGTCTCGAGCGCCATGTAGTCGCGAATCGATGCAGCCCACTGCGCGGATGCATACGTGCACACCTGACTGCCGGTGTTGTGGTTCGCCATCGGCAAGCCGAAGATGTGCGCGAAATCGGCGATCCGTTTGGTCTCGAGGAATCCTCCCGAATTGCGCAGGTCGGGATGCAGGATATCGGCGCCCTGATTCAGGATGAAGTCCTTGAACCCTTCGCGTCGCGACAGGTTTTCTCCCATGCAGATGGGCACCTTGCTGCTTTCGCACAGCCGCTTCCACGAATCTGAATAATCCACGGGCAGCGGATCTTCGAGCCAGACCGGCTTGATCGATTCGATGGCGTCGGCAATCTGGATCGACGTGCGGAGGCTGTACTCCCAGTGACAGTGCACCATGATGTCGTGATCCCATCCGATGGCTTCGCGGCAGTTCTCGAAGCCCTGCTGGATATTGATCAGCTCGCGCGTCGTCAGCAGACGATTCGACGGATCGCGCGCGAGATCGACCTTCATGTCGGTGTGCTCGAACCCGAACTTGTGACAGGTGAATCCGCTCGGGTGGGCCTTGGCCTGGGCCGCCCATTCCCGGCACGACCCTTTGTCGAGCATGTTCTTCGGCGCGGCATGATCGTAGACGCGCACCCGATCGCGGAACTTTCCGCCGAGCAGCGTCGAGGTCGGAACGTCGAGGATCTTTCCCGCGAGATCCCACAGCGCCATCTCGATGCCGCTCACGGCCCGCATCAGGTTGTGCGCCGAGCCGTCGGTGCGGGTGCCGCTGAGGTTGCGCGAGCCGACGCCCATGTCGGCGTAGAGCGCGTCGATCTCGAGCGGATCTTTGCCGACGAGCCACGGCTTGAGCGCCAGCACGCCTTCCTTCACGCCGACGCCCGGGCTTCCGTACGCCTCGGCGATGCCGAAGTTCCCGTCGTCTGCGGTGATTTTCACCAGCGTGTAGGTGCGGCCTCCCTCGAGCATCATCACCTGCACGTCGCGAATCTTCGGGCGCTTGCGCTCGGCCGCCACGCGCTCGGCAAAGCTCAAGAGCCACGGCAGCGTCGCGCTGTAGCCGAGGAATTCTCTGCGCGTGACGGACATGCGGTCCTCCTCTAACAGGGCTGAGGGCTAAGGGCTTAGGGCTTAGGGTAGTGACCAGGGAAATTAGGGTTGAAGGCTAGCACACGAGGGATGAATTCAGCTTCAAACAATTTGCAAACCTTGATGACGGCTTCGCAGGCAATAACTGCGACCTCGAGGAAAATCTCTCGAGTCTACGCGGTCAAAAAATGGCAGCGGGTTTGAACAAGACCGACACTATGAGTGAGTCGATTATCTGCACGCGGGCGTTCGAGTTCGGTTGTCGAGTGATGCAGCTTTCAGAAAGACTATGGGATCGTGGACCTGCGGCGCGTCATATTGCGTCGGAGTTGATGCGGTGCGGTCCTTCGGTCGGGGCCAACGCAGAGGAAGCGCAGGATGGTCAGACCAAACCCGACTTCGTCGCGAAGATGGCGATCTCCCGAAAAGAATCGCGCGAGAGCCGCTACTGGCTGCGCCTCGCCGTGAAGCTCGGCAAGGTCAAAGCAGAGGAAGTCGAATGGGAGTTGAAGGAAGCCGGAGAACTCCGGGCGATGATCGTCGCGGCGATCAAGACAGCTCAGGCGTCTCCGTCTCGGGGTGCCAAACCCTAAGCCCTTAGCCCTTAGCCCTTAGCCCTGTTGTCACCGCTGCTTCAATCGCGGCCGTGACCTCGTCGAGCGGACGGTTGCCGTCGAGGATCGTCACCGCGCCGCGCCGGCGATAGAATTCGAGCACGGGCTCGGTTTCGCGAGAGTACACGCGGAGCCTTTCCTTGATGACCCACGCGTCATCGTCCTCACGCCCGCGCACGGCGAGCCGCCGGACGACTTCGTCGGCGTGGACCACGAGCGCCACGACGCTCACGCCGCCGCGCTCGGCGAGCATCGCGTCGAGCGCGGCCGCCTGGGGAATCGTGCGCGGAAACCCGTCGAGCACGAACCCGCCGGTCGTATCCGGCTGTTCGAGCCGCTCGGCCACCAGCGAAATGATGAGCTCGTCGGTCACCAGCGCACCAGCCTGCAGCGTGTCGCGCACCAGCATCCCGACGCGGGAGCCCTCGGCCACGGCCTGACGAAGCATGTCGCCGGTGGAAATCTTCGGGATGCCATGGTTGGCGGCAAACCGATCGGCCTGCGTGCCCTTGCCGGCGCCGGGGGGCCCGAAGAATACGAGATTCATCGGCGGCACAATTCTGACAGAGGTCCAGCGTGTGGCCGGGGATCGGCGCAGACGTGTAGCGGATACCGAAAGGTTCTCCATAGTCTCAACCCGCGTGGCGGCGTCCGAACCGTTCGAGAACCATTTCGCAAGACTTGGTGAGGGCTTCCTCGCCGTGTTCCGCGAGTACCGCGAGCACTCCGCTCAGGAACGCGTACTGGGCCGGACTGAGATGGTCGAACATCTCGGTCATCTCCTCGACGGAAACGCGTTTCCTCCGCGTCGCGCGACCGCGCGTGCGATCGAACGGGACGCAGTTGCTCGTCGGCACGTATCAAAATGTATCAAACCACCTGAGAATTAGACAATTGAATTGTTCTGATTTCAGTAATTACGAAAAATAATAACGGTACTGTGATCCACGACCTCCGACTCATCCGCGCCTTCCTCGCGCTGGCGCGGGCCGGCAGCTTTACCCGGGCGGCAAGCGAGCTTCACATGTCGCAGCCCACGCTGACGGTCCAGATTCAGCAGCTCGAGACAGGGCTGGGCGTCAAGCTCTTCGACCGTAACAAGCGCCATGTCGCTCTCACCCAGGCCGGGCGCGACCTGCTGGTGCCGCTCGAGCGTATTCTCATCGACGTCGAGGCGATCGCCACCAACGCCGAAGAGCTCCTCGAGCATCGGAGGGGCCTCGTCACGGTTGCCGCGTTGCCATCGGTGGCAGCCGGCCTCCTGCCGCGGGCCATCAAGAAGCTGACGGAGGAGTATCCGGGCATCACCGTACGTGTTTACGACGGCGTGGCCTCGACCGTGGCCGCGATGGTGAGGTCCGGGCAGGTGGACTTCGGCATCAGCAGCCAGACCTACGGCGACCGTGAGTTGACGAGCCACGTCCTCATGATGGATCGGCTGTGCGCGGTCGTGGCCTCGAATCATCCACTGGCCCGGAAGCGCAGCATGACGCTTCACGAGCTCGCGAAGCACCCGCTGATTCTCATGGTCAAGGACAGCAGCAGCCGGCAAATCGTCGACCTCGCGTTCGATCGTGAGGGTCTCGTCGGCAACGTGGCGTACGAAACAACCTACGGCACATCCGTCGCGGGGTTTACACAGGCCGGGCTGGGGATCGGGATTCTGCCTGAATCGATGGCCGCGCCCAGCCGTCTGCACCAGCTCCGCATCCGCGGCGAGAAACTGACTCGGCGCATCGGGATAGTCATGCGCGCCGGACGCTCCCTGTCGCCCACCGCCGACAGGCTCAAACGGACGCTCGAATCGGTCGTGGGCGCGCGGGTGGGCACGCCACTAGCTGGCAATCCGGTTGCGAAAACCTCCATGACAAAGGGGCGAGGGCGGGACTAGTATAGAAATCAGCTCCACATGACCGCTGGTTTCCGCGTGCTACTGGCGCCCGTTCTGCTGATCGCCACCGCGGCGCCGGTCCGCGCCCAGCAGCGTCCGGTTCCACCTCCGCCGGCACCGCCGGTGTCCCTCAGCGTACCGGACCCGTTCGCGGGGATGCATCCGGCGGGCCCGGACTTGTATCAATCGCCAGATGGATCGGATCGATTTGGGGCCGGTAGCCGGTATCCGGTCGTTACTCCACCGATCGTCGTGCCACCGATCTACGTTCCGGGACCATACGGGCCGTACTACTCGTACCATCCCTATTGGCGTCCGGGCGACTACGTGAGCTACTACCCGTATCCTCCACACCCCATCCAGCATGGCGGTCTCGTCCTGGAAACGATTCCGGATGGCGTCGAGGTCTTCGTTGACGGCTTTTACGAGGGGCTTGCGGAGGACTTCGGCCTGCGAGGCAGGCCCATGATCATCCCGACAGGGGTGCACCGCATCGAGCTGCGCGCGGCCGGTTATGAAACGTCGATGTTCAGCGTGGTGATCGACGCGGACGAAATTCTGCGCTATCGCGGCAACATGCAGCTGGTCTCCACCAGGCCGGCGTTCATCGTCCTGCCCGCCCTGGGAGCGGCCGCAAAACCGTTGTACGTCATTCCGAAGTGCTACGCCGGCGACAAGCCGCCCACGGTTGCGTTACCAGCTGGCTGCAATCGGAAAGATCTCCAGACCTACAAATAACCGCGAAAAATTTCTAGTCCTTCTCGGCGGCTCGGCGTCGATCTCGGTATCTACTCGCGCAGCTTGAACACGAACAACCCGCTGCCCGACGTCACCGCGACGTGCTGCTTGCCGTTCACGGCATAGCTCATCGGGCCTGAACGGATCGTCGCACCCAGTTGCGACTTCCACAGAAGCGCGCCCGTGCGCGCATCGAGCGCGAAGAAATAACCTTCGCCGCTGCCACTGAACAGCACGTTTGACGCGGTCGTCAGCACGCCGGCCCAGGTGAGATCGCTCATCTTGTATTCCCAGCGCAGCGCGCCGGTGGTCGGGTCGATGGCGCGCACCGCACCGTAGCCCTCTTCCGGTTTGGCCCAACTGTAGCCGCCTTGTCCCGTCCGGATGCCGGGAACCGGCGCGCGCCCGCCACCTCCCGCAAACCTCCGGCCTTCGACGTACTCGACTTTGTCTCTCACATAGAGGCTGCTGTAGTTCGCCCAGGTGGGAATGTAGAAGAGGCCCGTGCGCGGGCTGTACGACGGCGAATACCAGTTGGTGCCGCCCTGATTCCCGGGAAAGATCAACGTTCCGGGTGGCGCGCTCGGCGCTCTGCCGGCGATGCGGATCGGACGGCCGGTATTCGGATCGAGGCCCGAGGCCCAGTTCACCTCGACGAACGGCTTCCCCGAGAGAAACTGGCCGGTGACGCGATCGAGCACGTAGAAGTACCCGTTGCGATTGGCGAAGTACATCAGCTTGCGCGGCTTCCCCTGCCATTGCGCGTCGGCGAGCACGGGAATCTGCACGGCGTCGTAATCGAACTCGTCGTGCGGTGAGAACTGGAAGTGCCATTTCAGTTTTCCGGTGTCGGCGTCGAGCGCGACCACGCTGTTGCTGTAGAGGTTGTCGCCCTCGCGATTGTCGCCGTTCCAGTCGGGCCCGGGATTTCCCACGCCCCAGTACGTGAGATTCAATTCGGGGTCATACGATCCCGTCAGCCAGATCGAGGCCCCGCCGGTCTTCCACGAATCGCCCTGCCATGTATCGAAGCCGGGCTCCCCTGGACCGGGCACGAGATTGAACCTCCAGGCTTCCTTTCCCGTCGCGACGTCGAACGCGGCAAGAAACCCGCGAATACCGTATTCGCCGCCCGCGGGCCCGATGATGACCTTGTCCTTGATGACGAGCGGCGCCGAGGCGAACGCATAGCCCGCTTCCGGGCGCACGACGGTGGTGTCCCACAGCAGCGCTCCGGTTTTCGCGTCGATCGCGATCATGTGGCCGTCGATCGTGCCCATGAAGAGCCGGTCCTCATGGATCGCCACGCCGCGATTCAATCGGCCGCAGCACGGCCGCGCCTGCTGCGACGGGTTGTACGCGTAGGTCCAGAACGGACGGCCCGTGACCGCGTCGAGCGCAATGATGTCGTTCGGCGGCTGCACGATGTACATGATGCCGTCGGCGACGACCGGCGTGACTTCGAAGCGCGTGCTCGTCGGCTCGCGCGAGTTCAACTGGTAGATCCACGCCGGCTCGAGGTTCTTCACGTTCTCGGGCGTGATCTGCACGAGCTCGCTGTGCCGCTGGCTGAAATAGGTGCCGGAATACGTCAACCAGTTCTGCGGCTCCCTGGCCGCGTGCAGCAGCCGATCGAAGGTCACTTGCGCCTGCAACGGCGCGCCGACGAGCCACGCGACAACCATCAACCACAAACCACCAGCCACCAACCGCTTCATTGCACACCTCCGCCCTGGAGCGAGACGAGATAACTGACGAGGTCGGCGATTTCACTCGCAGAGAGCTTTCCGCGATACGAGGGCATGGGCGACCTTTCGAGGAACGTGAACTCCTTGAGGTCGGCTCGCATCAGCGACCGGAGCTGCTCTTTCGAGTCGATGAGCTGCACCGTGAACATGTCCTGATTCAGCATCCGTCCGGTAATGGTGGCGCCGTCGCGTGTCACGATCCTGACAAAGCGGTTGCTCGGCAGGACCGCGAAATCGGGTTCCAGCATCGCGCGTTCGATATCGGTCGAGTTGCGCAGCCGCCCGACGTCGCTCAAGTCGGGACCGGTGCGCGCACCCGAGCCGTTCACGCGGTGACAGGTCGTGCAGGTCCCTTTTCCCGTGAACAGTGCCCGCCCGTTCGCGGCATTGCCCGCGCTTGCGGCCGCCCGGCTGGCCCTGGCCCGAAGGTACTGGACGATGGCCGATGCCTGCGCCTCTGAAAAGTTGTTCGGCGGCATCGCGGTATTCGGAATGCCGCGCAACACGATGCCGATGAGCTCTGGGTCGGTCGTGGCGCGCCGGAAGCGCCCGCGGCCGAGATCGACATCGGGTACCTCGTTGCCTTCCGGCCCATGGCACTCGATGCAGTTCTGCTTGTAAAGCTGCTCGCCGTTAGGTGGCGGCGGCCCGCCAGCCTGTGCCGGTGCCTGTGCAGGTGCCCGCGCCAGGGCCATCGACGTTGCCGCGGTGACTATCAGAAACGACAGCATGGGCCTGCCCCTTTTTGTGAGGATTGGACGACACATCTTACGCGATAATCCTCGCGGAGGCGTTCTATGTCTGGCCTGAGAATCCTTGCGGTGGTCGGCGTTCTTCTGTGGGCCGGCTCGGCCGTGCATGCCAGTGTCGTACGGCTGGAAATCACGAAGGTCGAGCCTGCCGGTCCCGGTCACGAGAAAATATCCGGCAAGGCCTACGGCGAGCTCGATCCCGCCGATCCGAAGAACGCCGTCATCACCGACATCCAGCTCGCGCCACGCAACGAGCGCGGCAAGGTGGAATACGTCGCCACGTTCTCGCTGGTGAAGCCGAAGGACATGGCGATGGCGAGCGGCGTCCTCGTCTACACCGTCGTCAACCGTGGCAACGGCAACGCCGCACCGCATCCCGATGGCCACGTCACGCTCGTCAGCGGCTGGCAGGGCGACGTCGTGCCAACCGCCGAGAATCAGACCATCCGCGTCCCGGTGGCAAGAAATCGCGACGGCTCGAGTATCACCGGCCCGTTGCTGCTGCGCTTCACGAACCTCAAAAGCAATACGACGGCGCTGATGATCCCGCGCGGTCAGCCGTCCCCGTATCCGCCCGCGTCGCTCGACACCGCCAAGGCGAGTCTCGTCTCGGCGATATCGGAATCCGAAGCAACCGGGACGAAGACCGGCCTGGTGAAGATTCCGAGCGCCGATTGGGCGTTTGCGGATTGCACGACGACGCCATTTCCGGGCAAACCCGACCCGTCCCGCATTTGCATGAAGAACGGTTTCGACCCGGCTCTGCTCTACGAGCTTCAGTACACGGTGAAGGATCCCCTCGTGCTCGGGATCGGTCTCGCGGCGACGCGCGACCTGGGTTCGTTCTTCCGGTATGAAAAACAGGACGCGTCAGGCACCGCGAATCCTGTGGCCGGACGCATCACCCACGCGATATCGGAAGGCAGCTCGCAGTCGGGCACGTTTCTCAAACTGTCCCTGCTGCTCGGCTTCAACCAGGACGAGCGGGGCCGCATCGTATGGGATGGCATGAACCCCCACATCTCCGCGCGGTTCACCGATCTGAATCGCCGTTTTGCGTTCCCGGGTGGGCTCGTGTGGCCGTACGAGCTCGGACACGAAGGACCTGTGTGGTGGACGAAGTGGGAAGACACCGCGCGTCAGCGTCCTGCCGCGAGCCTGCTCGACCGATGCCTCGCCACCAATACCTGCCCGAAAATCGCCGAGACATTCGGGGCCGCCGAAGTGTGGGGCCTGCGCCAGTCGTTCACGCTCGTCGGGACGACAGCCAAGGCCGACATTCCCATTCCAGCCAACGTCAGGCGCTACTATTTCGCGGGCGTGTCGCACGGCGGCGGGCCCGGCGGTTTCGCCGTAGCCACCAACCCGGTGCCATCGTGCGCGCTGTCGTCAAATCCTGCGCCTGTCGGCCCGATGCGCACGGCGCTCCTGAAGGGGCTGGCCGCATGGGTCACGAAGGACACGCCGATGCCGGCAAGCAAATACCCGAGCATCGCGGACGGCACGCTGGTAGCGAACACGACTGCCGCGATGGGCTTTCCAACCATCCCCGGCAAACCCTCGCCGGAAGGACTGCAGCACGCGCTCATCAACTACGATCTCGGGCCACATTTCCGCTACAACGATCAGTCTGGCGTCGTCGCGAAGCTCCCCGTGGTGAAGAGCACGTTGCCGCAGCTCGTGGTACGCGTCGATGCCGATGGCAACGAACTCGCGGGCATCCGATCGCCGCTGCTGATGGCCCCGCTCGGCACCTACACCGGCTGGAACGTGACGACTTCGGGCGTCTACAAAGGCCAGTTGTGCATCGGCGGGTCGCCCATCGGCGGGTTCATCCCGTTTGCGAAAACCAAAGCCGATCGCGTGGCGAGCGGCGATCCGCGCCTGTCGCTCGAGGAGCGCTACACCGATCACGACGGCTACGTGAAGGCCGTGAAGACCGCATCCGACCAACTGGTGCGCGACGGCTATCTGCTGCGAGACGATGCGGCAGCGATGGTGGCGCAGGCGGAGCACAGCGACGTACTGAAATAACGTGTCTTGACAGATGGCACATGGCAGATGGCAGAACCCGTCAGCAGCCTTACCAACTTCCCATTTGCTATTGCCATTTCCCACCTGCCATTTGCCATTTGCCATGACTGACATACATGCATAAGGGCTTTCTACTCATCGGGGCGATTCTTGGATTTCTCGGAGTGGCGTTCGGAGCGTTCGGCGCACACGGATTGCGTAACCGGCTGGCGCCAGAGATGCTGGCGGTCTTCGAAATCGGCGTGCGGTACCAGATGTATCACGTCTTCGCGCTGCTCATCACCGCAGCGGCCATCGGACACTTCGGACCGCTCCGGCTGTTGATGATCGCCGGTTGGTCGTTCATCGCCGGCACGCTCATCTTCTCGGGAAGCCTCTACGCGCTCGCGCTGACGGGCACCGGCATGTTCGGGGCGATTACGCCCATTGGCGGACTGGGTTTCCTTATCGGCTGGGCCTGCCTGGCGTTCTTCGCGGCGGCGCGCTGATCTCCATGCCTCAACGCATGACCGTTTTCTCTCGGGCAGCGCTGATTGTGGCCCTGTCGTCCATCCTGTTCGCGCAAACCACGGCGCGAATGCCGGCCGGACAGAAGTGGGTCGCCACCTGGGCGGCCTCCGTCCATGGACCGTATCCCTCAGGCAATGCGTCTGCACAGCCCGATCTGAAATTCGCGTTTCCTGTGCCTGCCGAAGGCGCCGTCGATCAGTCCTTCAGGCTCATCGTGAAACCCGACTTGTGGGGCGAGCGCTTCCGCATCCGGCTGGCTAATACGTTTGGCACGCAGCCTGTCGCCTTCGATGCCGTTCATATCGGCGTCGCGGCGAGCGGCGGGAACATCGTCAAGAGCACCAATCGACCCGTGCACTTCAATGGATCGCCACGCGTCGATGTCGCACCCGGCGCATCCGCCTACAGCGACGCGATCGATCTCAAATTGCCGGCCGGCGCGTTGACCGAAGGACGCAAGCTCGCCATTTCGTTCCATCTCACCGGCCCTACTGGCCCGATGACCTGGCACGCCAAGGCCCTGCAGACGTCGTATCTCAGCGGACATCGTTCCGGCGTGCACAGCGCCGACGAAACCGACGAGGCGTTTCCATACACGACCACGTCCTGGTTTTTTCTCGATGCCGTGGATGTCATGGCCCCCGCAGCCACCGTGGTCGTCTGCGCGCTTGGCGATTCGATTACTGACGGCACCCTGTCGACGCTGAACGGCGACGACCGCTGGCCCGACGTGCTCTCGCGCCGGCTTCACTCGGCATACGGCAACCGGGTATCAGTCGTCAACGCAGGGATCGGCGGGAATCGCATTCTCACACCCGACACGTATCCACCTCCGCAGCCGTTCCCCGGCGGGCCGTCCGCGTTGCAGCGGATCGATCGCGACGTCCTCGCCCTGTCCGGGCTATCGGCGGTCGTGCTGCTGGAAGGGATCAACGACATCAGCGCCGGCGCCACACCCGACGCGATCATCGCGGGGATGCGCGAGCTGGTTTCGCGCGTCAAAGCGAAGGGCATCAAGATCGTGGGCGCGACAATCACCCCGTCGCTAACGGCGAACGGCAACTCGGGCACCGCCGACGCCAACCAGCGGCGTCAGGCCGTCAACGGCCTCATCCGCACCGGCGGCCTCTTCGACGCCGTTGCCGACTTCGACGCAGCAACCGTGGATCCGAAAACAGGCGCCCTTCGCGAGGAGTTCGTGCCAAACAGCACCATCGGCGGTGCGGGGGATCGACTGCATCCCAACCGGGCGGGCTATCAGGCGATGGGATCGGCCGTCGATATCAGACTGTTTGCGCCGCCACGATGACGATAAGATCGTCTTCATGCGTATCGTCCGATGGTTCTTCGTTCTCGTCGTTCTCCTGGCACTCGGCGCGGGTCTCGCGTACTTCCTCGCTGGCCGTGCCGACGGACCCGCCATTGCCATCAATCAGCCATCGGTCATCGGCCAGGCGGGTACGCTCGACGTCACCATTGAGGCGCCAGGCGCCGACCTCAGCGCCTTGACGATCGAGCTGGCGCAGAAGGGGCGCTCGTTTCCGATTCTCGATCTCGCATCGGCTCCGGAAGGGTCGGTCGTCAAGGAAGGCGAGCGGCTGCGCATCAAGCAGCCGATCGGTAAAAGCACCATCCCGGATCTCGCCAGCGGCCCGGCGACGGTGCGCGTGCGTGCGTCGCGGCCCGTGCTGCGCGGTTTGAGGCAAGTGGCGTCCGAAGCGTCGCGCGACATCGAGGTCCGGCTCACGCCTCCGCGCATCGCCGTCGTGTCGACGCATCACTACATCAACGTCGGCGGATCGGAAATGATCGTCTATCGCGTCTCGCCGCCAGATGTCGAGTCCGGCGTACTCGTTGGCGACGTCACCTACCCGGGCTTCCCCGGATCGAATGCCGGCCTCAAGGATCCCGAGCTCAAGGTCGCGTTCTTTGCGCTGCTCTACGACCAGAAGCCGGGGACGCTGCTGGAAGTCTTCGCGCGCGACACGGCCGGCAACACGGCGCGCGCGCAATTCGACCACCGCATCTTTCCGAAGACGTTCCGCAACAGCCGGATTCCGCTGGATGACAAGTTTCTCGGCCGGGTCGTGCCGGCGATTCTGCAGGGCTCGCCGCAACTGAAGGTGCCGGCCGACGACGTGTTGCCGGCCTTCCTCAAGATCAACAACGACCTTCGACGGATGAACAACGAGACGATTGCCTCGCTGGCGCAGAAGACGGCGCCCGCCATCCTCTGGCAGGATGCGTTTCAACCGCTCGGTGGATCGCAAATCGAATCGTCCTTTGCCGATTTCCGAACCTATCTCTACGACGGCAAAGAGGTGGACCGTCAGGTGCATCTCGGCTTCGACCTCGCCAAGACCGCCAACTCGCCTGTGACGGTGGGCAATCGCGGCAAGGTGCTCTTCGCTGCCGAGCTCGGCATCTACGGCAACGCGGTCATCGTCGATCACGGCATGGGCGTGCAGTCGTTGTACGCGCATCTGTCCTCGCTTGCGGTCAAGGAAGGCGACGAGGTGCAGAAGGGACAGACGCTCGGCGCCAGCGGCCAGACGGGCCTGGCCGGCGGCGATCACCTGCACTTCAGCATGCTGGTGAACGGACACTTCGTGAACGCCACGGAGTGGTGGGATCCGCACTGGATCGAAGACCGCGTGACGCGCAAGCTGCGCGACGCCGGCCAGGCGCAGCCATGACGGAGCGGCAGCTGACCGACGCAGAAAAGCTGACCTCGGTCCTGAAACTCGCCTTCAACAACGACCGTTCGATGTACGACCAGTTCTGCGAAACGGTGCAGCAGACCGTTCCGGAAGCCCACGCCGCGGTGCTTCGCGGCAGCGCCATCACCGGCCTCCGCTACGTCGACGGCGCGCCGTTCGACGCGGACGGCCCCGGCACGAGCGACCTCGATCTAACGCTGGTCGGCGCCGAAGTGCTCCGCTACTACTCGGCGTTCTGGATCCCGGGCATGCACTCGAAGCCGCTGAGCGACAAGGACCCGGATATCGCGCCCGAGCTCTCCCCGCTGCGGTCGCGCCTGATGGAAATGGTGCACCGGCCGGTAAACATTCAGGGGACGCGCGACTGGGTCCAGCATTTTCGCGGCGACATCATGCACCAGCCGTACCTGACGCTTTTCGGGACGATCCAGGAACTGTGACGCGGCTTCGGATTCTCAGCTACAACATTCTCAAAGGCGGCAGCGGGCGCGAGTCGCTGCTGGCCGCCATCATCTCGGCCCAGGAACCCGATCTCGTCATTCTTCAGGAAGCCTATCGGCCGGAGGTCGTCGAGCACCTGGCGGCCACGTGCGGCTTCGAGCACTTCGCCTCGTCGCCGGGACACTCGGTCGCGTACCTGAGCAATCTCGCAATTGCGGAGCATGCGTGGCGCCGCACGCGCTGGGCCAAGCGGGCATATCTGGAAATCGTCACGGCCGCGGGCGTGCGCATCTACGGCGTCCATCTGAGCGCGGTGCACAGCAATCTGACCGAACAGCGCCGCGCGCACGAACTGCGCATGCTGCTTCGCAGCGTCGAACGCCATCAGCAGGGCCTGCACGTCGTCACCGGCGACTTCAATACGCTGGCGCCCGGCGAACGGCTCGACCTCGACAGGCTGCCACCCCGCCTGCGCGCGCTCGCCTGGGTGACCGGCAAGTCCATTCGCTGGATCACGATTCGCATGATGCTCGAAGCGGGCTACGTGGACGGCTACCGGAAATTCCACGGCGATGAAGGCTTCACGTTCACCACCTGGGATCCTCACGTGCGCCTCGACTATGCCTTTCTCCCCGAACCGTTCAAAGGCCGCCTGCAGCGCTGCGAAGTGATTCGCGATCATCCGGCGGTGAAACAAGCGTCGGATCACTTTCCGTTGGTGTGTGAGATCGCACTCTGATCAGACTTCTAAACTTCTTCTGATCTTTTGATCTTCGGCTTGTGTTCGCGACAGGGCTAAAGCCCTGTGCCACCGCTATGTATCTTCGTGGTTTCGTGGTCTCATGATTGCTGATCGAGGATCCTCGACAGCGTCTCGAACAACTTCTGCATCGGGTTTCTGCGCCGCCACTCGTCGAGCGAGACGGGTTGTGACGACTCGAGATCGGCGAGGAACGTAGCGGCCAATCTGGCGCCGAACGTCGGGTCGTACACACCGAGCGCATTTTCCTCGTCCAGCTGCCGCGAACGCGAATTGAGGTTCGGCGAACCGATGATGGCCCACGTGGCGTCGATGACGGCGTACTTGGCGTGCATGAACGTCGGCTGATACTCGTACACCTTCACGCCGGCTTCGAGCAATTGCTGATAACGCGCCTGAGCGCTCGCCCGGACAATCCAGTTGTCCGTGTGCGCACCTGGCAGCATCAGGCGGACGTCCACGCCGGCCCGCGCTTTTTCCACCAATGCCGCCTGGAGATGCACGTCAGGGATGTAGTACGGCGCAGCGAGGAAGATGCTCTTGCGCGCGGCCAGAATCGGCAGCAGATAAAAATACGACATCGACTGATCGTCGTCGGCCGGAGAACTGGCGAGATGCACGAACCGCTCGACACCGGGCGCCACCGCCGGTGCCACCAGCGGATAGTGCTTCGGATCGAGAAGCAGCTCGCCCGAAGAGCTCACCCACAGATCGACGAACGCCGACTGCAGGCTCCTGGCCATGGGGCCCGTGACCCGGAACATCATGTCGCGCCAGTGCTCTTTGTCCTGCGCATGGCCGAGCCACACGTCCGAAACAGCCATACCGCCCGTGAACCCGACGTCGCCGTCGATGACGATCGATCGGCGATGGTTGCGCCGGTGGAAGCGCGTGAGCTTGCCGAATTTCGGCGTCCGGAACTTCTCCACTTTCCCGCCCGCCGCCTCGAGCGCTTCGAAGTCTTTGTCCGGCACCTTGATGCTGCCGAACCCGTCGAGCAGGATTCGCACGCTGACGCCTTCGCGCTGCTTCTTCTCGAGCGCGGCAATCAACCGATCGCTGAACTCGCCCTCGGACCAGATATAGACGGCGAAGTTGATGGTCCGCCGCGCCCGGCCGACCGCATCGAGCAACGCGGGGACGAACTCGTCGCCGTTGTTGAGCATCGCGATCGCGCCGCCGTCCTCGACCGGCGCACCAACGATGGCGGCAAGAGCCGTGGCGAAATGGGGCGACTCAACCGGCGGAGGGGTGACGTCGGTATAGACCCGTGTGGGCTCGTTTCCGACCGCGAAGAACAGGGCACCCAGGACCGAGAGCGCGGCGATCACACCAATAGCGAACAGCGTGAGCTGCCACCACTTGTATCGGCGCCGGATGGTGTGCCAGCGCGCGCCGATGCCGTGCGTCAACCGGTGTGCCTCTACCGCCATCTCGAGTGCAGCAAATCCGTACGCATCCAGACTCCCGGAATACCGGATGCAAAAACTGCGCACACGAATGAGGACTGCCGGAAGGTCTATTCTGTCTTGTGGAACGTCACTTCGCCGGTGAAGCCCGGCTGCGCGGGCAGCGCGTGGAGGAACTCGTATAGCGCGCCCACGTCTTCCGGGCTCATCTTCGCGTACGCCTCCCACGGCATGGGCGTGCCCGGATGCTGACGGCCGCCAACCTTGAAGCGCGCGACGAACGTCGCGCGATCCGGGAACTTCATCAGCGCGCTGCCCTTCATCGGGGTGATGTTCGGCGTGCGGAACCACGTCTTCATGTCGGCGCCCGGCATCGGCATCGGTTCGAACTCTTCGCCGCCAGAGAATTCCGGTCCCGACGGCTGGAACGTGGTGTCGTCGAGCGGAGTGTGGCAGCCCACGCAGTTGGCCACGTATCGCGCGAGGTACTCTCCACGCTGTACGGTCGGCTTCTCGTCTGGAGCGGTCTTCGGCGGGTTCACCGCTTCGCGCGGTTTGAACGTCGACGACAGGCTCTTGATCACCTTGCCCGCCACCGTCCATTCATTCTCGGGCACCTCGTTGCGCACCGGAGGCTGCGCCCGCAGGAACGAGATGATCGCGATCATGTCCTCGTCGCTCATATTGTGGAACGGCATCATCAGGGCGATCGACGCTCGCCCGTTGGGACGAACGTTGTAGCGCATCATGCGAGCGATCTGTCTGTCGGTGTAGCGGCCGATGCCCGTTTCCTTGTCGGGTGTGAGGTTCTTCGAATAGACCGACCCGAGCGGCGGCGCGGTAAACTTCGTCCCGCCCTGCAGCGAAACCTTCTCGTTGTTAGCGACCTTTTGGAATTCCTCGAACGATTTCGCGTGGCATTCCACGCAGTGCGCAGGTCCGTAGACGAGGTACTCGCCTCGTGCGATGACGGCCGGATCGGTGCTGGCCTGCGCCTCGGGGAGCATGACCTCGTCGTAGGAACGATCCCAGGTCTGCCATGTGTAAAACGCCAGAACCGACAGCAACACGAACACGACCAGGAAGAAGAGTTGAAGGGCGCGGACGATGATTGTTCGTCTCATTTTGTCGGCTGTGTGATGAAGACGATGCGATCTTTTTTCGCTTCGATCTTCTTGAAGATGACAGGGTCGAGTTCCTTGAGGTCGTCAAGCGACGCGAACTGCCCGTGCTTTGTTCGGTACTCCAGAACGGCTCGACTTTCGCGCCGCAGCAACTGCAGCACGCTTTCCAGATCGATCGATTCGGCCGAGTTCATGTCGAGGGGCCGCACCGTCTCACCCTTGAAGTTCGTGGCCAGATATTCAAGGATCGCCACGAACTCGGCGTCCGATCCCGAGGCCCCGAAGGCTTTCATGCGATCGAGCGTCTCGGTCCAGCCCTCGCGGGTCAGCTTCACGGACGTCGCTTTCGCCGCCTCGTGACAGGCCGAGCACACCTGTAGCGTCTCTTTCTTCCCGGGCGCGTCGGGCAGTGTGTCCTGAGCGGCGGCCGGCACCGCTATCGCGGCGAGAACCAGCACGATGCCCACCCGGGCCTTCGCACTCATCGCACCTAGCGCACCCCACGCACCTAACGCACCCATCGCACCCCTCGCACCTAGCGCACCCCGCGCACCTAACGCACCCATCGCACCTAGCGCACCCCCCGCACCTATCGCACCTATCGCACTTAATTGATGGCGAGCGGAATGCCGAACGACCACACCGTGTTGTCCGAGGTCACGACGTACACCTGGCCGGTTCCGGCAGACAACCCGGCGCTGGCAACCCCGGTAATCGTACTTCCACTGGTCCAGAGATCCTTACCTGTCGAAGGATCGAGCGCGTAGAGTGTCGCGTTCGCATTCGCGTTGCCGCCGGCGAGCGCGAACACCACGCCGTTGACGATGATGGGCGCGCGCGGAGATACCATCGTGCGCGATGTCCACGCGCGCTCGATCGACGGTGTGCCGCCCTTGTCCACGACCTTGAAGCCGGCGATGGCGTCGCCGAGGGCGGCAAGAATCCAGCGCGTACCCGACTCGTCGTGCCACGTCGCGAGACCGTCAGGTGCGAAGCGCAGGCCGGCATCGGCCGTCATGGCCAGCGGCGCGCGATGATTGGCGCCGCCCAGCGAGGCGGCATCGAAGACATAGAGCCGGCCGTCCGACGTGGCCGTCACGTACGACTTCTGCCCTTCGGTGAACACGACCGGCGCCGACGTGAACCCCGACTCGCGCGTGACCCAGTCGCGCACGGTCAGCGTCGCGCCGTCCAATGCCACGATCGAGTTGGCGTATTGAGACGTGCCGCTTCCGGTGGTGGTGTACACCGCACCCTCGGGGCCGACGGCGATGCCCGCCACCGGCGCGCCACCGGTTTCCCACGAAACCACTGGCTTGGCGTCCGACGCGAAATCCATGGCCCACACGGCTTCCGACGCGCCGCCGCACGTGTTTGTCGTGGCGGCATAGACGAAGCCCTCGGTCCAGATGAGCCCGGTCGCTGTCGCGTTCGCCGGAAGAAACCGTGCCGGTGCGAGCGCGAGATCGCCCGTATCGGGAATGAGTCCGCGCAACAAACCATCGGCGGCCACGCTGAAGACGGCGTTGGTTGGACGAACCACTCGCGGACTGGATGTGCTGGGTACGATGGGTGCGGCGGGTGCGTTGGGTGCGCTGGGCGCGGCGGCGCCGCGCGCCGGTGCGGTTCCTCGCGCCGGTGAGGCGGTCGCCGGGGTATCTGCACCGCGTCCGCTGTTGCCGCGGGCCGCCAGGCGCGCCGCGATCTCGGCCAGTTGGGGTGCGCCTTTTCCAGGCTCACCGATGTCCCCCTTGGCCGGACGTGGTGGGCGCGCGAACCCGAAGAAAGCCAGCTGCGCCGGCGGCACCAGCGGCGTCGCGCGCGTCAGCGGCACCGTCATGCCGCCCGGACACGCGGGCGATCCGGCGAACTCGCGCGCGCCGGCCGCGTAGTTGTGATGGGTCCGCCAGAAAACGGTACCGAAGTCGTAGTCGATGGCGTAGACGTTGTTGGAACTGCCGCCGACGAACACGAGCGACTTGAATCCGCGAAACGTCATCAGGTTGCCGAGCGCGACGGGCGCGGTCAGCGAGTTCGCGAACCGCGATTCGTTGTCGACCTTCAATTTCCAGATGAACTGGAACTTCGTCAGATTCGGAATTGAAATGTACGGGTCCGCGCGCACCCACGACGATCGCTGCGCATCGAACCCGCTCGTCGTCCAGTCGGGTGCGCTGCGCGCCTGGCCGGAGACGAGAACAGACGCCACAGCCAACATGAGAAGACAAAGCAGGGTGGGTCTTGCAATCCGCGAATCTGCGGATCTGCGAATCCGCGAATACATGCGACGTGCGACGCGTGCCATCACCGTAGCTGCTCCGCCTCCGGCAGTCCGAAACAGTACACCACGCCGTCGTAGGTTCCGATGTACACGCGGCCGTTCGCGACGGAAATGCCGCTGTAGTGGTTCCACGAGGTGATCTCGTTGCCGCTCGACCAGAGCACGTCGCCGGTCTGTCCATTCAGCGCATAGAGCACCGCGTGGGTTGACCGCGAGATGCGCCCGGGCGTTCCACCGTTGGCCGGTTCGCCGCCGTACGGCATCGGGGGCGACCGCAGCACCACATCCTCGCCGCTCGCGAATCCAAAGACGACGTCGTTGGCGACGACCGGCGGATCGGCGTGCTTCATGTCGCGCGAAATCCAGGCGGGAGCAAGGCGATAGTGTGCCGTCGCCGGATCTTTTTCCATCCGGAACGCCGCTACGGCGCCATTGAACACTTCGCCGTGCTCGATCGGCGCCTGGAACTTCGGATGTTTCGGACCCCAGAACGGCACGAGCACCCAGCGCGTGCCCTTCGAATCGAGATACGAGGCCATCGCGCCGTAGATGCCGGCGGCCTGATAGTCCTGATCCTCGTTGCAGATGAGCGCGGAACGATGCTCGGCGGTCGAGTGATCCTCGCCACCCAGCGCGCTCGTATCGAGCAGCCACGTGCGGCATTCCTTGCTGCCCTGGACGAGCCACTCGCGGCCATCGTGATCGAACACCGGCCCCGTGACCTGCAAGTCGATGTCGCGCTTCAGGAGATACTCGGCGTTGGGCGGACCGAAGTAGTCCTTCAGCTTCAGCGCGCCCGTCTTCGGGTCGATCTTCACGCCGATAATCGCGGTGCCGTACGACCGGAGCTCCGGATTGTAGGAGCCGTCGCCGGTGCCCGTGTAAATCGTCCCGTCCTTGCCGATCGAAGGACCGCTGCGGCCCCACATGCCGCCGCTGCCCGGATCGAACGTCGCGGTTCTGCGCGTCGCGAGATCGAAGGCAAACACGTAATTCGGATTGCCGCCGCACCCCTGCGCGCTCGTCGTGTAGACGACGTTGTTGAACAAGTTCAAGCCGTACGGTTTGCCGTTGGGCGGCATGAACAGCTCGGATGGCGCGACGGCTTTGCCTGTGGCCACGTCCAGCTGATGCAGGCGGCCGTCCCACGCGGCTGCATAGATGATGTAGCTGCCGGGAGCCTTCCCCGGTCCGATGACCGGCGTTGCCAGTTGCCCGCCCGGACACAGGGTGCCGAAGTTCACGCTGGGCGATGGGGAAAACGTCGTATCGAAATGATGTTTCCAGAGCAGCCCGCCGGTCGCCACGTCGATCGCATAAAGGTTGTCCGAGATACCGGCGACGATCGCGACCTGTTTCGGTCCCGCCGCGGTGAGGACGCGCCCGACGATGAGCGGCGGGAAGAGTGCGTGCATCTCGCGGGGCACGTTGTCGGTCTTGTACTTCCACAAGAGCCGCATCCCCTTGACGCTCGAGACACTCAGGAGTCGCTCGCTTTTCTGCCAGGCCGTGCGTTGCGGATCGCCGCCGTCGGTCAGCCAGTCCGCGAGGGGTGGTGACGCTGGCGATTGGGCGGACGGGCGGACCGGCGCGAAGGAGCAGATCGCGAGAGCTGCCAGCGCCATGTTCCGCGTCACCTTTGACATCGCGTTCACCTTTCGGCCGTTGACGGGCGATGCTCGACGAGCGAGGTCCGGCGTGCGCTTACTGTGGCAGCGCGAACACCCAGACCGCCCCGCCTTCCGGCACTTCCGGGTACTCTCCGGGAAACGCGCGGTTGAGAAGCGCCTGCATGCCGCGCGAGTCGATGCCGAAGCCCGACTGCACGGCGACATACTGTCGGCCGTCGACCGAAAACGACATCGGCACGCCGATGATGCCGGAATTGGTCGGCGTCTCCCAGAGAACCTTGCCGTCCTTTGCGTCGAACGCCCGGAACATACGGTCGTTCGTACCACCCGAAAACACCAGGCCTCCGCCCGTCGTCAGAATCGGGCCCCAGTTGGCCGACTTCTCAAACGTGTGCGTCCACACCCGCTTGCCGGTATCGACGTTCCACGCCTGCACTTCGCCGAAGTGCTTCGCGCCCGGGTAGGGATAGAGCCTGGTCTGAGCGCCCGTGTAGGTACGCCCCGGGACATATTCAACCTGACGGCCGGTGATGGTCGAACAGAGATTCTCGTTGGCCGGAATGTAGAGCAGCCGCGTCTTCGGGTTGAACGCCACGGGCGGCCAGTTTTTTCCACCCCACCAGGACGGGCAGAAGTCGGCCGTTTTGTCGGTACCGGGTTTCTTATCGGGATCGACGTCGGGCCTGCCCGTCTTGGGGTCGAGGCTGCGATAGGCGGTCTGCCTGACGAACGGTGTGCCGTCGACGAAGTTGATCGGACCGTCCGTGCGCTCGAGGAAATACAGATAGCCGTTTCGCGCAACGTTGATCAAGCCCTTGACCGTACGCCCGTTGCGCTGGAAGTCGACGAGGATCGGCGGCGAGACTTCGTCCCAGTCCCACGACTCGTTGGGGTTGTACTGCATGTGGCCCTTGATGCGTCCAGTGGCCACGTCGAGGGCAATCGTCGAACCGATGTACAGGTTGTCGCCCGGGCGCTGATCGCCCATCCACGGTCCGCCGTTGCCCGTACCCCAGAAGGAAAGATTGGTCGCCGGATCGTAGTTCGCCGTCACCCACACCGATCCGCCGCCGGTCTTCCATTCGTCGCCTTTGGGCCACGTCTCGCTGCCAGGCTGCCCAGGTTCGGGAACCGTGTAGGTTCTCCAGATCTGCTTCCCCGTTTCCGCATCGAATGCAGCGACGTACCCCCGGATGCCGAGCTCTCCGCCCGACGTGCCAATCAGCACCTTGCCGTCGGCGACGAGCGGCGCCAGTGACATGTAATAGCCGCTGGCGTTGTCGGCGACCTGCGCCGTCCACACCTCATCGCCCGTCTTCGCATTGAGCGCGACGAGCACGGCTTCGCCGGCGGCGAAGTACACCTTGTCGTTGTAGACCGCGACGCCCCGGCTCGTGGGATGCAGGAGCACAACCGGATTCGGCAACGGACGCCGATATCGCCACAGGAGCGTGCCGGTCTTCGCGTTGATGGCAATGACCTGGTTACCCGGCGTCGACACGAACATGACCCCGTTCACGACAACCGGCGGCGCCTCGTGGCCGTTCTGGGCGCCGGTCGAAAAGACCCATACCGGCTGCAGGCGTCTGACATTCCCCGGGTTGATCTGCGCGAGCGGGCTGAACCCCCATCCGTCGTACGTCCGCCGGACCATGGGCCAGTCGCCGTCCGGTGGCGCCTTCAGCCGGTCGGCGGTAATCGGTTGGTACTGCTTGAGAATCTCCGGCATCGGGAGCGGCTCGAGGACCGGAGCGGCTGGGCCGGGCGCGGGG
>Ga0065705_10001971_pt1 | contig 22251 bp, 16 predicted proteins | sample SwibulcommuniRL2_FD_59092 | JGI IMG/M metagenome (GOLD analysis project Ga0065705, IMG submission 59092) | Bulk soil microbial communities from switchgrass field near Rose Lake, East Lansing, Michigan, USA - RL2 Bulk Soil v2 (version 2) | ecosystem: Environmental > Terrestrial > Soil >...
CGGGCGGCCACGGAGGGCCGCCCCTACAGTTGAACCTAACCTTGCCAAAGGGTTCTTAGTTGATCTTCCGTGCCGTTGAATTTATCTCGATCGCAATTTCCGATGCCGGCCACTGTGTGCGGTTGCGGGCCGACGGCGCCGTCTGTGTATTGCCACATGGTCCATGTCGTCCAGTTGACCGGCACCACGGCCGTCGGACCGTATTGCGCCAACCAGAACCAGCACTGCGCGAGAATCGGATCTTTGTTGCTGCCGAGCAGATCTTTTATATAAGAGCCGGAATACAAACCCGGAAACCTGCCGGTTACTGCATTAACGTGCGTGACAAAGTTCCTCGCGTCATCCAGCGACATGCTGCTTCCGCTTGGGTTTTGTTCGAAGTCAAGCACGAGAAGCGTGTTTTCAACAGATCCGACGACCTGAAGGAAGTGCTCGGCTTGAGCGACGCCGTCGCCGCCCGTCGCGAAGTGATAAGCGCCCCATAACAGCCCGGCGTTTTGTGCGTTCGTCTTGTTGGTCGGGTACATCGGGTCGAGACCGGTCTGTCCCTGCGTGGCTTTATGAATGACACCAATGATTCCGTCGCCTGCGGCCTGTTGAAGATTTACGTTTCCATTGTGATGAGAGAGGTCAACGACTGCATTTAATGGATCCGGCATTGTTTTCTCCTGAGTTGAAGTCAATAAAGTCGAGTTCGGACGCCTCTAAAAGATACCAAAGCGCCAACAAGTTGGCGCACTCCAAAGAGACGGTTAGAATCTCGGCCATGCACCGTCTCCTGGTACTCGCGCTGATTGCGCTCTCGATTCCGATTAGTTCATTTGCCCAAAGATCGAATCCGGTGTTGGCTTGCAAGCGACCAGTGCTCGCAGCTTTGAAGCCGATACCGGAACTCAGTTATCAATGTAACGAACAGCTAAACGACTACGACGAAAAGATCCTGAAGCTGCCGGAGCGAGTCGCTGCAATCGAAACGCTGATGTCGGACCTCGCTTCGTTCAATGATGCCTCGTGGTGGTCGGCAGACCCAGTGGACCTGAGCGTTTGTGATTTCACTAAAGAGCCTCGAAGCCTGACGCGTGATCAACGACGGAGTTTTGTGAATGGCGAGTACGCGTTTTGGTTGTTTGGAAACGATCGTGTTCGGCTGATGTTGATACCCGATCCGTGTTATCAAACTGAGTTCGGCGGATCTAATGCGTTTGTGCTTTATCGTGACCGTGAGCGCGTCACAGTCAGCCACGTGTTGGACGGCTATTTCTCGCGTGCGGACAACTCCGTCACAATGGCTTTCGCGAAACTAGGCAGCGAAGAGATTATTGAAGTCGCAACCGGTTCCGGTGGTTTGACTCCGAGTTTGACCAACTACTACTTCGTAATCAATCCACAAACGAAGCACGCCGTCCCGAAGAATCTCTTCCGCGGCGATCACGGACCCACGAACGAGATCTCATCGGCCATGTTATTCGGCGCGACGCCCGCCACCACACCGCTAAAGATCATCCGCGGCCATTCGTTAGCCCCAAGTTTCATAATTTACATCGACGATGAAACCGGAAAGATCGACGACAACGGCCGCAAGCTTTCGCGAAAGATACTCCGGTGGAACGGCAAGCGGTATCAATGAGGTTAAGCGGTTCGGACTTGCGACGATAACAGTAGCTCTGTGCAGCGCTCGTAAAATTCCGGCAACTCTCTCTGAACTCGCTTCTCCAAATCACGAGCCACTCGTCGCTCACGCTTCGCGGGGCCGGCGAGGTGAGTAAAACCGGCTTTGATTTGCGCCTGCGGACTCAACGCCCCTTCGACAGTTGGAAAGATGTGGCGCATCTTGATCCCAGCGTATGGCGATTGTTTTTGAGTGCGGTGGTATTCAACACAAGCAGTCAATACATACTGCTCGATCAGCAGCATGTGGCGAGACTTCTCGGGCAGAAGTTTCATCGCCGATCGGTTCCGCGGGTCGCGAATGATGCGCAGGGCAGTCTTTGCATAGTGCTTAATGAAGTCGAGGCGATTGCCGCCGAAGACCCCACAACACTGACTCTCCGATTTCGGTTGGCGCCGGTACCAGGTCCACTCACGTGGTAACCAGCCATCGCCGATTACGCTCTCGACTTGTTCCGGAGTGTAAAGACTGGCGCCGAGCGTAAGCGGTTCGGGGTTTTGTGCGAACACACCGGCACGCTCCAACTCCGGAGCCAAAGGTTTCCAAAGAAAGACGTCCGCGTCGACATGCACGAACGGTTTATCCTGAAGTGCGTAAGCTTCGATCTTGCCGAGCGACCACCACTCGCGCTCATCGTTGCGAAGCTTGCGCAACTCGGTCGAAACGCGAGCAAAAGGAAGTTGTAGATAGTCGATTAGAATTCGAGCGCCGGCGTCGTCCGTAACCAGCCACGTGTCAGGATAAAACTGGCTGACGGTGTGAAGAGACAGACCCCAGCCCAGCCAGTGATGCCAGTCGGTATACCAGCGCGAATAGCCCGCAAAGTAAGGCTTCGACCAAAACGACCAAACTGCTCTCATCGCTTATTTGTTAAGTGCCACCTTTCTTCGTAGATCGGCGTGTGGCCGTCTTGGTCGTTGTTCGGTCTGTGGTTGTCGTTGCTCGCACTCGCCGAGCCGGGGCTGTCGCCGCGCGCAGGCGATCTTCACGAAACAGGAGCTGCCCGTTACGTAACAGGCTGGCGGCAACGGCCACGCTGCCGCTCGAGAAGCAACTGCTCAACGGTTCGAACTCACAATTGCAGCTCTCGATGTGTAAAGCTCCATTGGGCCATTCGACAAATCCGAGTGGTGCATAGTGATGAACGACGCCGTTCGGCTCGAGTAAGGTCGTGAATGTAGCAATGCTGTCAGAATCGGGCGCGGGCCATTCGATATTGCCGGTCGCCACGCGTGCGGGAATCAGCCAGTAATCGCCACTGCGATATTCTCCACCCGCAGCAAACTGAATTTGGATCCCGTCTTCGAGATCCATCCACGCGGCCGTGTCGTCAGGCGTTCCGATCGGAGTCTCCTTGATCAGTATGCTGCCATCGTCTTCAAGAACAGTGTCCTCAGTTTCAAAGTGATCCCAACGACGCACCTTCGGATTGATCAAATCATCGTTCCAGTGAACGGCATTGGGATCTCCTCCAACGGAATCAGGATCCACTGATAGAGTGGCGCCCTCAACCTTCGTAAGGCGCGCCAGGACGCCCGGAAGACCGCGCAATTCAGACACATCGTCACTGAGTTCCACCCAGTTACCGGCAACGAAATCGCGCGCATTCGCAACTTCGAGATCAAAACCCACGCTGTTGGTCCAGGCGGCAGCTTGACTGCCATTGTCGCGCGACCACTTGATCGTTGCCTCACCAGCGAGGCCGCCGCGATGAACTTCGACTCGATACAGTTGATTCGCCCGGCCCGTGAATTTTGAATCCGGGGACATCACACACGCGTCGACGATCTGTGCTCCAGGGTCCACACGCGCTCCCATGGATGCATCGCTGACAGGCAATAAGTAATCGAGCGGATACGGACAGCCACTGGCAAAATCCTGAGGCTCAGGTTTGTCGAGTATCGCAAGCTGGTTGTTTACCTTGTCGATTTCCTGTTGCAACTTTGCCTTGGTCATGTTTGAGCTGGCTGAGCTGAGTTGAGTCTGGAGTGTTTTTAGTTTATTTGTCAGCCACTCGCGTCGCTTGTTACGCATGTTGGTGCGCGCCGTGTCGCCTACATCGAGAGCTCTAACCTGCCACGCCACCTGCGCCCGGCTACATGTATCCGGTCCACCCAACGCCTTCTCACGGATGCTGTCGTCTTCGATTGCGGTGATGTGTCGCTCCCATACGTCGAGATACACCCAATAGAGCGCCTCGAGCTTGTCGACTAGTGCTTTTGCGAACGGATCATCGTTCGTGAGCGGGTTATACGGCTGCTCCGTGTACAAGCATGAGGTGTCGTTCTCTACCAGGTATCCATCCACGTAGTAACGGCCTGCGCTTATTGAAAGACTGTCGTTCGCGTCTTTACTCAGTCTAAAGCCGGCGGCCATCACCGGCGCTGCATATGGTCCAATCAGGTCGAGTGCCAGAGTGCGCAGGTAATGAAGCAGAATTGAGGTCTGTTCATTAGTGTCAGCATCCAGATCAACCCGGCCCTGCTGGCGGATTACGCGGCTGAAGTGTTTTCCGGCGACAAATGTATCTCGCGTGATATCAGATTTCATGGCTGTCTTCCTTCGCTAGAAGTTTCCGGTGTCGACCGGCTAATAAAATCAACTGGGATAGAGAATCCCGACGTCCATACCTGCCGGCGTGAATTCCTCGAGGCGCTGGCGCAGGTTTGCTTCGCGTTGAGGGCGATACAAATCGTGAAATACGCCCATTTCTGATTCATCATCAGCGCCCTGTTTGATTTCGTCCGCGCAGTTACGACCGAGCTGTGCATAACCGGGATTACCATACCGAATGCTGGTGAACTGCGGTCGCACTCTCAACTCTTCTGAAGCAATCAGGCTGGCGCGTTTGCTTAAATCGGCGACCTTCTCGGTTACNGCCTGCCTGACGAGGTCGGGCTGGCAACGATAACGACGTGGNGTGCGGCAGTGCGGCTGCACGTACGAAAACCTCACGCACCCNAGTTGGCGGCGAGCAACGTTNACACAATCAAAAAAGATGCAGTTCTCGGCGAGTTCGACGGCGTGAACATCCACGATTCCAAAGACCGTGCAACGAAGAATCGTCAGCACCGCGTGGGCCACCGCAAATCCGGGCGCTCCGATTGCTTCTTTTTGCGGTTCTGTCGCATCGATGATGCTGTCGGAAATCGTCATCGGGATCGGATCGATATCAACTTCGTTTTCATGAACCTGAATCGATCCCAGAATGCTGTGTTCAATTCGAACGTGGGCGCGAATGTTGTAAAGCTCGAGACTCGGTTCCGCGGGCCGGTGTGGTTCGCAATCACTGTCGATGCCCCATCCGGGAACGAGTGTGCAGTGACGTAGCACGACACTCGAGCCACATACGGGCGGAGGCGGACAACCGTATTCGCGTGCTGGACCAGTGATGCGCAGCGGGCGTCCGGCGAGCAGCAGTCCATCCAGGGTGAAGCGACTACCCTCTTCCATCGTCACCGAAAGCGAATCGGGAGAATCCGTTTGCCAATCGAGTAAACGAAGTATCGGACGTTTGCGATTGGCCGCGCGCAATTGCAGCGTGCGATTAGCTTTCAGGGTGATTGTGATCGGCTCGACGTAGACCGCGCTCTCCGTCAGTTCAATCACTGCGTCGAAGGGATCGTCTTTCTCCCACTGCGCGAGTGCCGCACCGAGGGTTTGAAATAATCCCGGTTTCCTTCCGACCTGATAGAATTTCGGCTCGACGAGCTGGCGCACCTTCTTCGATGGATCCTTCGGATCCGGAATCTTTATCTCCTCCGGTGACGGATCAAAAATCGGGCGCGCATATTCGCCGCCACCCATGTCTGCACTAAAGCCGTAACGATAACTAACCGAAACGCCTTTCTTTGGTAACTGGCTGGGCGGAAACGCAAAGCGTCCGAGGACGGGATCAACCGCGACGTGTTTGAGTTTCGGCACATACTGCCAACCTGACAGGTCAGCCGGGACAATTGCTTCAACAGGAATTGGCTTATCCGCGTCGTATCCACCCCATCCCGGAGCCCAGATCGCGAAGCTGCGGTCGGGTCCATAAAATTGTTCCGGTCGCGAAGCGAACGCCTGCCTGCGGATAGGCGCAGGTACGTTCATCTCTTCGGCAATGTGCGCCGGATCAGTTTCGGGCTCGCTCTTGCAGAACAGCGGTGCATCCTGGCCCAGCACGCTAAATGTGAAGCAATGTGGACCAGCATTCTCGGCGCAGTAAGCGCGTGTCCACGTAACCGGATAAGCCTTCAGCCACCAGATGAAGACGCCGACTGAAGGAATGTTGAAGCGCCCAACCGTGTGCGGCGAATTGATCTGACGAATGTCCACCGTGTGCGCGAGCCGTTCGAATGGACCACCGATCAGATCGAGATCTTCCATGCGACGAACGTCGACCGTGCACACACGATCCAAATGCAGGTGGTTGACGTTCTGGTTCCAGGGAAGCAGCTTGAAGAATTCAACTGCACGCGCAGGCAGGCCGGCGACGTCCTGTGCGAGAAGCTCGAGTAATGCGAGCGTTCCCTTGGCTCGCCGGTAACGGATGGTATTTGAGACCTCTCGTCGTGGAATGAGAACCCGGCCCAGCGCGGCACTGTCTGTCTCACCAATCTTGAGCACCGGACGATAGCCGATAAGCTCGGCAATGTAAGGAACAGCCCAGTCTTCTGCCGTCTCGATAAACCAGTTCTCGTAAAGTTGAGTCATGTCGTCCTCGACGAGGTTGACTTGTTCAGCTATGACTCGCAAAAGTGCCTGCAGCGGGTATCGCTGGTCCGCATCCCGCATGCGGTAGATGTCAGGCACCAATTCGTAGAGCCGATCGATTCGAGGATCTATTGTTTCTCCGCTCATGATGCTTCGGCCCTCATTTAATTTGGTTCAAGACAATGGTGTCCTGAACTGCCGGTGTAAAAATCGCTAACTGTGCTGCGCGTAACGCACCCTTGTCGAAATCAGCCAGACCTGGCAGGACCGACTGCGATGGACCAACTGCTGCTCCTTGCGGAGGCTTAACGAGGTTCTGGACGGCTTGGGCTATTTGTTCGAGCGTTTGCAACTGGCGCTTGCCATTAGCGTCGGTTGCTCTTTCGGCAACGCCACCAAATGCGTCGACATCGACGTAAGCGACCCCTTCTACCGCATGTATGGCACTGATGATCTCGCAGAGCAGCGCGGGTTGGCCCAGCGCGCGTTTGCGAAATCCGAACCTATCAAGCAACACAGTGCGAACTTCGAGCGCGACTGGATCCCAGAGATAGTCCGGCAGCAACCGTATGTTTGCGCTCAAGACGAGGATGATCAGCTCACGCGAATCAAGTTGGACCGGAACACTGACGTCGCCGAGTTTGCGTAGCGCTTCAAGCAGGTTGCGATGTAGATCCGAGAGTGGATCAATCGGAATGTCGTCAACCCCGGCGATTGTCAGATGGATAAACTGGCGCTGCCCATCGCTCAAATGCTTTGCACTTGCCTTGGCAATGCCGGCAAAGGTGCGTGTGAAGTCACCGTAGTCCTGAAGTGAAACCAACCTGTCCAGCGCCATTACCGCCAGGGGTGCGTTCTCGCGTGCGGTATCCCGATCTTCCCTGTCGGCGCCACCGGATGCCGCCAGTGGATTGATCACGCTCTTCACGCCAAGTGGCTTGGTTTGCAACAGGCTAACCTGGTTAGCTTTGACGTTACCGGGTTTGCCGATGCCCCTTCGATAGGTTGAGTTGACATTCAAAACGCCCGTCGGAATGCGTGAACCTTCGATGCCGTTGCCGAAGACGAGCGTGGTGGCGTCGGCGTCGTCTGTCTTGGTGATGAAGTTCCGATCCTTTGGTCCCAGCCCCGCAAGCGTGTCTACTTCGTGCCACTCGACGTTGTTTACATAAACATGCAACGAGCTTTCGACACCCGCGGCCGTAGGAGCGGGCACGAAAGTGAGTGGCGGCTGTTTCAAGGTAAAGCTTTGCAGTGGCTGGCTTCCATCTCCACTGCCCAACGGTTCATTCGTTGTTTCTCCATGCGTGGCTTTGACGACATTGCCATAGATTGTGAGCGTGTCGCGCTTATACGAGTATGCGGTTGGAGTCGCAAGTATCAGGGCAGTGTGGATCGTATCGCCTGACACAACAGGATCGACTTGTCGCAAACCGGCGACCATCAAAAGCTCGACGCCTTTAACGCCGGTGACGTTTGGAATGTCGTCGCGCTCACCGGAGAAAACGACCCAACGACCGGACGGGAATTCGTTGTAGAGCCCGTCGAGCACGATCCCCTCGCTACGATTGTCTTTAGTAACCTGGATGGAACTCGTGATGGGCTCGTCGACGAGAGTGAGTTGTTCGCTTTGACCAAAGACCAGTGTCTTTCGCAGATTCTCCGAAATGTTCTCCCCGGTGTGGGTAGTCCTCCAATCATCTGCCGTTGTGAGACGCGTGGTTTTGCCGCTTATTCCGTAAGCAGTCCGCTGTACTGACTGAGCGTCTACGACTTGGTGGACTTTACGATCTGTGAGGATGCCCGAGGGCGTTTGTATGAGCACAAAACTCGCCGGCAGGATGTCGTCGTGTGCCTGATCCAAAAACAGTGTATTGTTGAACTCATCCGCCAGATTGAGTGGCCAGGGTAGCCAGTGGTCCTGGGTTTTGAGCTCGCCTTTGACGTGAACAATTGTCCTGCCGTTGCCAGGGTTTTCTACTTCTTCATCCTGAAGGTAGTAAGTTGGTTGATCTGTAACGGTGGCGCCGAACAGTGGGGCCTGCGTTCGCAGCACATAGACAGCTTTCAAGTCACGCGGAGTAGCGCTCAAATCTGCGTTGGCCCAGGCAGTATAGAAAGTCTCTTTCAAAAGCGGATCAAAGTTGACGAGCAACTGGGCCGGCGCGTCGGTTCCGGGTTCGAAGATTTTTTTCAAGCTGCGTTGGAGTTGGAGACTGCTGGCGGCCTGAAGTTTTTTCGGTTTCAGCAGATCCGGTACAAACCTGGACGGATCGGTTATCTCGATAGTTTCTGGAGTTTCGGCCAGCAATTCTTCGAGTGCAGTGTCCAGCTTGTCATGAAACTCGACAGTAGCAACCGTTACAGGGTTGTTCGGGTCGGCGGTCGTGTTTCTCCCCGTAAATTGGCCCCACATCGCGACAGGTGGAGCAGATCCAAGTCGAACTCGGGAAATGAGTAGGCGAACCGGTGGCGGCACCAAATCCTTAACCCCGGCAGGCTTTGGCAACGCCTCTACCTTATTCACAAACTCAAGCAGAATAGGAAAGACAGTCGCGACGTCCACGGGCAACGGCTGCAAACTGATCTCTGTCCTGTCTTGCTCAAACTGCGCCGCGATACTGGCAACAGTGCGCACAACCGAATCCTTACCGTCCTCGCTAAACTGCAACAACAACAGGTCGCCGGTCTTGAGGTTAGTGTTGATGCCGGCGACGTAAAGCTTCTCGACGAAAAGAGCATTCTGAAATGTGATTGCCTGAGGCTTATGCAGTCGCACTTGCAGGTTGTTCCATTCGCGCCGCGCGATCAAGCTCTCGCTCGTCTCAAAAGACTGCGGCGTTTCACCGGGATTTGGAATACTCTGCGACCGCGCTCCGGCGGGAATCTCGACCGGCTCGATCTGAGGATCGTCCAACGTGTAAGCGAGATAAACAGTCGCAGCGACGCCGGGTCGAAGTTTGTAACCAACGAGGCGGGCCAGCTCGAGAATCGAGCGGCGCTCCGTCGCCGTGCGCAGGTAGCCTTCGTTGGCAATGCGCTCCTGATAAAAGGTCAACACATCTCCGACTGTGGCCCAACCGTCGAGCAGCGCGATTGCCGGATCGGTAGTTTGACGAGTTGTCAGATCCTGAAGCGGATAAAACGTCTCAAACGTCTGGCCATCCGGACCAGTAGCAACGACAATCATGTTTCCAAGCCGCGCCTTCATGGTTTCGAAAAACTCGCCATGAGTGCCGATGCGATACGTCAACTGGTCCAGGCCAGGCCGGTTAGCTGTGGAGACGGGAGTTATTTTTCGAGTGCCTTCACAGCAACCACAACTCGGGCTGTTACAGCCGCACTTTTTCGCCGTCATCTTATCTACCCCCACTCACGTGGATTTCGAGTTTGCCGCGCTCGGGAAAATTCGGATCGTTGTCGAGCTGCGCGATCTCGGCTGATCGCAAAGGCAAAATGCCGTTATCAATCTCGTGATTCGCCGCCTCAAACAGACGCTGAAACTTTTTGACTTGCACGCATTCGACACCGGCCACCGCCTGCGCCGTCGCGATAACCTTGCTCAGGTAAATACCCTCTCCGAACGTCAAATTGTCAGGGTGGAAAAAGCCACGTTTGCCACCCGGCAGCACGCGATTGCTGAATGCATCAAGCAGCGCTGCTTTGACGTGGCCCGGCTGGTAATGTGGCAAGGCGCAGACTTCGAGTGCCAACAGTATCGGGACATACTCCGCTTGCTCGACATGAAGGTCATGGCCCATGCGACGATAACGTTCGAGATAGGTCTGGATATCTTTGAGCAATGCGTCGCTAACGGTTTCACTGCCTACCGGATCAACCGCCACGTCCGCCTCGTACCAACTGCCGGTCCATACGAGCTCGCCCGAAGCGCGTTGCAATTTCGGATTGCGTGCCGCAAGCGACTGGTAATCGCCCGCGATGATTGCGCGTTGCAGCTTCTTTCGAAATGCATATGGCGCAAACAATTTCGCCTCTGCCATCGGTTCCGGCTCCGTGCCGCCGCGCGCCGCCAACGGATTGCGAACTTTAATATCCACGCCGGTGAAGGTGGTCTTTCTGGTGACGAGACGAGTAATCGATTCCGCACCGACATTGCCGGCGATTCCGTTGCCGGCACGATAAGTCACACGAAATGTCGTACCCGCCGCGGGTTGAAAGCCGAGCTCGCCGTTGCCAAAACGAAGATGTGCTTTACCGAAGTTATCGATCTCCACGACGAAGTGTTTGTCGTCTGGACCACTCGCGATCAGGTCGTAACGATTCTCCCAGTCGTAAGAAGGCTCGGAAGTGACGCGGACATGCGCGAGTGCCTGTCTCGGGTCTTGCATCAACATCGCGGTGGCGCTGGCCCAGTGCGGTTTATCTTTTGGCAAGCGTTCGCAATAGGTGATCGGCGACTTTCTGAGCACGGGTGAGAAGCGCCCGGGAATAATCTGAACGTCACCCGCTTCGTCGACGCATTCGCAAACAGCGTCGGTCCTTGAAACCGGGATGGGACCGAAATCTTCCGGTGGTTGCGTCTTGCCATGATCGCAGAGGATCACATTTCCGCGCGCGACACTAACGTTGATGAGGTAGTCGCAGTCCGGTGCGGCACCGATAGTCGAGATGCAAAAAGTGAACGGCAATGCGTCTTCAGGCGCCCACTCGATCTCGACGTAAGGAATCGGGTATCCCTCTTCAGTTTTTCTTAACTTGTCTTCACCGGGTTTGACGGATGTAATTCTGATGGCGTGACGCCGCATCGGATCTGCATCTGCTTCGAGACCTGTAACGGGCCCGATTACCTCTTCAAAGATCAAAACGTCGCCCGGCTTTAGTTTCAGTGATCGTTCGAACTTCTTTTTGGTCTTTGGAGTGGAATTCTGGTAGGGCTCCTTTTGATATCCGCTTTGATTTTTGTAGTACTTCGCTTCGGAACCGTTCTCCGGAACCTCGGTAACGATCCATTCATCGAGCAAAGTTGCAGAAGTGCTTCCCGTTTCAATACAGCAATATCTTTCTCCAAACGCGTAGAATCGGATCCGGTTGTGTGCCTTGAGAACTTGGATGGGCTTCGAGCGGTCACCTACCGGTTCGAACACTTCATAGTTTTCATCCAGCACAGTCGACAGATCTTCCCACTTGAGCGCGATCCGTGACTGCATGATTGCGTCCTCGGTGCTCGTTACGAACGAGACGTCCGAAGCATCGAGTTCGAGATCGGCATCGACTTCAACACACACCCACGCGCGCGCGTTGCATCCTTCGTGCAACAGGTAATCGACCAGCCGCGCGTGACGGCGTACTGAGATTCTTTGTCGCGCGGTATCGAGATAGGCTTCGGTTGCGACCGCATCCTGGTAGTAGCTCAGATAGTCGCCAACGTACGCGAGCACCTCTACCAGCATGATGCCGATATCAGGCACATGACGTTCTTTCCAATCAGGCATCAGGATCGACAACCGATCCAGGATCAATTGGCGAAAGCTCTGATAGTCTTTGGCGAGATAGTTGATCTCAGGCTCTGTGAAAACCTGCGGCTCGCAGGTGCACGCCGGCGCGCAGTCGAGATCTGATGGGCAGTTAACCTTGAACGAGAATTCTGCGCGATCGTAACGGGGATCGATATTTTCCACGCCGATCAAGCGGAGTGTGTAAGTGGAGAAGTCGCCAAACTTGTTGAGTCTGATTACAACAAAGTCGTCGCGCTCCGGATCGGGATCGACAAACGGATCGACATCCTCAATCGTGATGTCAGTGATCCGTTGTCCGCCTTCAACACGCAGGTATTTCTCAATCCCTGGTTTGTTTTCCTCCAGCTCGGGCGGAAGTTTGCCCAGAAAGTACGCGTGAAGCGTGATCTGATCATCCAACACTTCCACGTAGTCGAGGCCGTTATGGCCTTTCATATGCCGCACGAGATCGCGGCGAGTGTTTTGTTGGCAACAAAGGCTCACGGCTCCTCCCTACATCAAAGTGCGCGCGATAACGAGAGCGTCTGCTGCTCGTTCGTGCGCCGGATGGAATAGCTCAAATCAACAGTGAGCGTTGAGTCGACGGCAGTCACTTCAAGGTTCTCGAGCTCGATCACATCTCCGAGCCATTGCTGAATGGCTGCTTCCATGGTGAATTGCACTGTCGCCGCCAGCTCGGGACTGTTAGGCGCGAAGATCAATTGCAGCACTCCGCTGCCGAATGTGGGCCTGTTCACGCGCTCGCCCGGACTGGTGAATATCAGTTGCTCGATCATCTGGCGGATGTGCTGCGACTCATTCGCCGTCGCCGTTTGCCCACGGCCGTCAAACTTGAATGGATAATTGATGTTCATGGCTTCCTCAAAAAGTCAGAAACCTGATCGATAGCTTCCTGTGAAGCATGATTTTCAACTCCCAATGACGCGTGTTTGCACAACCTTAACGGTCGGTGCGCCCTGCGGGATTTGTTCCGCGCTCTGGCAGATGCCCGGACCCGGCCCGGTTGGTGACGGCATCAATGCGGCCGGCAGTCCATTCACCAGGAAGCGCGTGGACGGCATGGCCCATTTAATGGTCACGCATGGTTGTGGCTTGGTACCGCCGGGAACCGGAATTTGAAAAGGACAACCCGCGACGGTTGCGAGCGGTGTTGGCGGCGGCGCGATCGTTGCGACTGGCTGACCATTCACCAACACGCGAGGCTGCGTGGGTGGAATCGTCGCCTGTCCCGCCTGGTGAAAGCAGGTCATCACTGCGTTAACATGCATGAGAAAGCCGGGCATATCGTTTCCTCCTATTTCACAATCGTCAGTGCGCCTACGTTGAAATCAATGGCGGTTCCGATCAATGTGATCATCGCGCCCTTGCCATTTGAGATATAGATCCCGGAATCGTTGACAACGATCATCGCGCCGAGAGTGCTTCTGAGAATGATCCCACCGGTCAACGGTGAAGGCGGCATATCGCTCACCATGATCATGTTTTGCAGGAGCGATTGGATGACGATGTTCGGATCCGCTGGATTACCGGCGCGAGCCATCAAGGGAACGTCAGACGGCGCTCCCCAGCGACAGCCCACCCAGATCGGGCGGTTAGGATCTCCATGCTCAAACTCAACCCAAACCCCCGCTCCGATTGGCGGCACCATGTAGACGCCCATCGGCGGTCCAGTTGGACCAGCGAGCGGCACACAGGGCTCGGCCCAGGTCGTTGGTAACAGACTCATCACGTCCGGTACCACGACCTGAAGCCTTCCGGCTTGCAACGGATCGATGTTTTGCAAGACCGTGCCGCGATATTTTCCCCAGTATTTTTTCCCGTCTGTCATACCAATACCTTTGGTGTCGGTGAAATTAGTCCGTCGCGCGAGAGCGAGAAGTTTTGCTTGTATTCACCGCGCTTGATGTTGTGAGTCACACTGTTCACGTAATACATTCCGTCGTAAGCCAGTCCTGCTCCTCTCACGCCCACGAGCATTCGTGACTGCAGTGGCCTGCCATAACGCACTACATCGAGTGTTCCATTTCCACTGATCGCGTCGGAGTTGTTCATGAAGTAGGCGAGGATCCCTGCGGCTGCCTCGTCCGGTCGCATCTGGGCCACGTCGCTCGCGAACTCGATCTTTGCAGGTGGCGTTGGGCGAGCACCCAGCGGTGGTTTGAAGACGTTGATGTTCGGTGCCGGAATCGGGATCGGAATCTTTTTTGTAACCGGATCCATCACGGTAAAAATGCGAATCTTCTTCGCCATGCCATCGAGCGAAAAGCTGAGTGACTCGACATTCGTGTGTGCATCCATGTTTGCACTCAAAGCGGGTTGCGGTACCGGCAGATTTATGTCGGGACCAAAGTAGGCAGTACTCTGACCCGGCAGTGGACCAGGCGTCACGAAGAACACGTACCCACATCTGCGCGCGATTCCCTTAATGAACTCGAGGTCTGTTTGCATCACCTGGTTGTCGTACTGTTCCACCGGTGTCTTGATGACGGGAAGAATTGGAGGAATAGCCAGCGGCACGATCCCAAACATCAAATAAGGAGCGAGCGCTGCATACACCTGGGCAATTTCCGGTACCGCCGGATAGGGCATGATCTTTTCAACCACGTCCATCAACACGCTCAAATCGTCGCCCGTGATGGTGAGTGTCGATTGTCCCGGTTCGTTGCTCGCTGTTAGCTCCTGCTGAGTGACGATTCCATCCATCAGCACATGCGGAAACCCGCCCATCGTGACGATGATGATCACGCGCGTACTCATCGGATCGAAGTAGCCGGCCGGCAACATTGTTTTCAGCAGCGGTGAGTTCTTACTGATTGCAAACGTGATCTGAAATCCTGACTTGTCTTTACCGCTTGTTACCTGGATGCTCGTCACTGCGTCCACAACTGATTGGGGCGCCGGTATCGGCACCAAAGGTCCAATCATCAAGGTGAGGTGAACGCCTTTAAGCATTAGTCGCTCCGGGAATTCCTTCCGGAAGAGTGATGCGCAAACGCCTTCCGATTGTTTCGGTCAATTCGTCGGGACGCATGGCGGCATTAGCGTCGGCAATGCGCCAGAACGCTTCCGGATCGTCCATGTATTTGGCGGTTATGTTGTCGAGGCGCTCGTCGTCGGTTACGGTGTGCTCGAGCAGCAACGCAAATCGATCCGGCGACGGAAGAAAGCGACGACGAAGGTATGCCACGGTGGTTCCGTCGGCGAGTTTCAGCGTGGTGGTCTCGATGCCGTAATAGCGACTGGTGATCGGAAAATTGAATGTGGCCATACTGATCCTTATGGAAGTCCGCCGATACCGAGGGCGGCAAAGGCGCCCGATTTACTTTGCGAGGCGAGCTGTTCTTTTGCTTTCAGATAACTCATAAACAACCCGCCGCCTCTTTCCTCGAAAGCGATGTCGTCGATCGTCAGTACTCTGAGTCCGAGACTGATCTTGGCGCGAATCGGATTGAGCTCTACGTCAAATGCTTCCTCGGTAATGCTCAATTCCGTAATTCGTACCGGTGCGATGCGTTTTGGTCCAAACACAAAGACAGTCAGAGGAGCGGTGGCAGCGATGATCTCGATGTTACCGCCGCTCGCTGCCGCGTTGTTGGATTGAATACTCGTGCTGGATGGATAGACCAGACCCTCGAGGGCCGAGAGCAGCGGGTGCAAACCTGATTCTGTCGTCAGCCCATCGGCCTTCTCGAGTTGATCGGTCGCGTCGATCTCTGCTTCGACTTTGATGGTCTCTACCGGCGGCCCTTTTAGTCGCAACGCTTCAATACGATCACCGCCCTCGGAGCCCACACCCTTGATCTGAAAAGTGCGACTAAGCGTGTCGGGGTTGTACTGCAAGGGGATGATCCGGAGCACGGCGCTGCTTTGCGGATCGAGCACGACGATCCCACCTTTCAAAATTTTTGGTGATCCGGGAAAGGTAGACACTGCCGGCTATCTCCTTTGTGAAAATCGATCTATCGTCTCGTTCATGACGGAAACGCTCATCTTCTTTTTTCCACCAACTTGCCGATATTTACGCCGACCCCTAACAGCGGCGTGAATTCAAATGTGCCAAACCAAACACCGCCCTGTTTATTTCCTTTCACTTCGATAGTCGCTTCGATAGAAATGAAGACAGGACCACGGCGCGGGAAGAACTTGAATCCGAAAGCACCCTTGCCTCCGATTTTGCTGGTCCGCTTCGGGGTTCCAACGTCTCGACCCTGCTGGACTTCTTGCTCGCTTTCGACTCCTCCGACCAAAGACAAACCGAGTTCGCCACTTACGCTTCCCCCCTTCACTTTCTTTTCGTCAAATGTGGCGCCGATGAAGTGCAGTGAAAATTCAAAAGCCTTGGTCCTGAACATTCGCCGCAGGTTTTCCTCGTGTTGTCGTTTGCTCGAGACACTAACTCCCAGACTGAGTTCTTTGAACGCGATGAATGGCGCTATCTGTGCGAGCCTTTTTGAACCAAAGATCAATTGGGCGAGCGGTACTTTGCCTTCCAGGCCGAACTGCCAGGTCCTCGAAGTCTCGGGTGCTTCTTCCGGCCCCACTGGCCGCACGCCTTTACCAGAAACTGATCCGGCTACCGAAGCTCTTCCTGGTACCCCAACTTCGGCCTCGACTTTTCCAGCGCCGGTGTGCTCCAGTTCGGGATCTGAGAGATGAGACCCACCCAGGCTATAGCTGCCGGTTGTCTTTACTCCCGCTTCGATCTCAGACTCTGGGATTTCTCTGGGAGGCGCTTCAACCTTTACCGGTGGGGGTGGAGGTGGAGGTGAAGGTTCAGCGGGAACTGACGTTGGTCCAGTGTAAGGCCGGGAATTTGGTGACTCGGCGGACACTCCCACCAACTTTTGTGAATCGGCGTAACTCATACTTTCGGAACCGGACCGGGCAAGTATCTCGTCAATCAAAACGTCCTGATCAGACCTGCGGTTAGCTTCGACTTCGTACGGATCCTGATCGGGAGATGGTGGAAGCCCCTTTGGACTGCTCTTGCGCTGCACCAGGCCGGTACCGGATTGTTGGACCACGTGCACCAGTTCATGCGCGAGCAATCGGCGTCCGTTGTGAGTCGATGGTGCGAATTTGCCGGGTCCAAACACGATGTTGTGTCCCGCGGTGTAAGCCTCGGCATTTATGGTGCGGGCCGATTGTGCCGCGGTGGCGTCCGAGTGTACGCGAACGCGTGAGAAGTCGCGGCCCAGCCGTGTTTCCATGTCGCGACGGACTGCCGGTTCAAGTGGTCTGCCGGAACCGCTGAGGACATGACTCACGCCTGCGGGTGCTTCCAGGTCCGTAGCCGCAGGACCGCGATAACTATTAATGTGCGGTGCAACACTCGCTTCACTTGAAGGACTCACGGCGCGATCCGCGATTCGATCGGCTTCATGTTCGAGGGGATCGGTGCTTGTGCCGACTGAAAGCTTCGGTTGAATTCCCGCCAACTCGAGCTGGCCGAGGAAGAACGCCGCGCGAAAGTTCGGATTCTTGATAGCTATTCGAATCTCTTCCGCTTTCTTGCCGGCATCGCCATACCCAATCGTAGAGCCCGGGATACTGGCACAAGGCTTATTCGCCAGGCCGTCTTCCATCTTCGGCTTCATAGCAGCGTCGCCGGTGATGTCCTCGTAGAGATAGTGGCCCAACACTTCAGGCCAGCCCTCGCGCATTATCATTCGGCCCTTCTCTGCGGCACGGAAATCGTCGTGAACCATCACGTGCATCAACTCGTGACAAATGGTTCTGACCGTTTTCCAGCGCGCTTCACAGTCGTCAGTCTGTGTCGAGACCTGCGGGTTAATGATCACTTGCTTCGGTGTGACATTCTGATTCGTGTATGACTTCTGTCGCAGGATTGGATCGATGAGGGCTTGAATGTTTGACTTGGTTTCCATCGTTGTGACGATGGCTTCGAGCTCGTTGTTGTCGGCATCACAACTCGAGTCGAAATTGACAGTAGTGAACAATCCCTTGTCACCAACGATGCGTGCGCGGCTGTCGAGATAGGCGACGCGCAATTCAGTGGTTGGTGTGCCCGCCGCAGATTGGCTGGAAACCATGTGTGCCGAGTATTGCCATTGTTGGACAAACGTGTTGCCCCTGCCACGCGAATGATCGGCATAGGGTGAGTAATAGCTGCGTGCCCGTTCCTGGACTGCATCGCCAAGCTTTTGTAGCGGCGCCATCGGCTGATTCTTGGTATTTGAGATTACCTGGACCGTCTTGAGGTAGGCCTCCAATTCCACCGGCATGTCACTCTTGAGTTTCGCAGCATCGAGTGCATTAGTTCGTGGCGACGGACACGTCGAGCCACCACCGCTGCCGGTACTCAGTCGCTGTTGCACAAAAGAGGCTTTGACACCCGTGGGTTTAGCCAAACCCGAAGTAAGTGCTTTTTCGAACCATCCGCTTACCGACAAGGCTTCGTTTTCAAAGTTGTTGTCGGGATTACCGACGGCGCGATACTTCGCCGATGGTGCATAGGCGATCAGGCGCTTGACAGCATCAACCTTGTTGAGACCCGTGACGGGGTTATCAACCAACAGGTCGAGTGCAAACAGCACCCACTCTTTGGCTGCCGAAGACAGCGCCGTGAGTTCGGTGTGTATGACGGTAGCTGGACTGGTGGTCCAACTCGTAAAACGGGTCTCAATTTCCGACTCGTAATCCGCGACTTTAACGTGGACGACGTTGCTGTAGTTGATATCCACATTTGTCGAGCCGACGGCCATGGTCGCACGCGACAGGCGGCCCGGTTCGCCGGAAGAAGCGCCTACGCGCATCGGATCGGAGTCTCCGCGCGCAACAGCGTGAGCGTTTCGATCCGCTTCCGTTTCATAGTGATCGTTCTCGGGACCAATCGAGATACCGGCGGAATGTTTTCTTTGTAAACTGCGATTCTGCGCGACGTGAGTCAGTTCATGGGCCAGCAGGCTTTTGCCTTCGCGCGTGTGCGGTGAATAGTTGCCACTGCCAAAGACGATATCTTTCCCAAGGGTGTAGGCCAGCGCGCCAACGGCACCGGCTGATTGTGCCGCGAGCGAATCGGTGTGGATACGCACATCGCTGAAATCGCGTCCGAATCGCGGTTCCATGAAGGCGCGCGCGTGGTTATCGAGCGGCGTTCCCGGCGAGCGCAAAACGTCGTGCACGATTTGTGGCACGTGTTGAGACGCACCGCCGTGCTTGTTCACGGAACGCTTGAGCACACTTTCATCGTCCTTGCTGCACGCCGAACAACTCTTGCCCAGAGTATGCTGACCGCAAGCGCATTTGCGTTGGAGAACTCCCTGCACAGGTTGCGGCGTAACCTGCACGTCCGTTTGATTTGCCCGATTTGATGACTTTGCGGTCATAGGATCTTAACGAGTCTCACTGTTTTGGCGGCGTCGCCACGTTGCTTTGGAAGCTGGTCAGATTCATCCCGGCCAGAATGGTTTTCATCCGACCCTCATCAATGCTGCCGTGTATGGCTTTCGCCGTGCGCGCGATCAAGTTGTCCAACACCGTGCCCGTGATTCGTTTCATGTACTCTTCCTGTAAAGCCGTCGCCAGCGACCAGTAAGAAAGATGCCAGGGCTCGTTTTCATAGTGCGGAAGAGTCGCGCTCAAACGCTGGTCGGAGTAAGGATGGTAGAAACCAAACTTGGGAGCTTCGTCGACAAGGAAGGGAATCACCGGAACCATACTTCCGGTGCCTTGCCATTCCTTTCGTGAAGGCGGGACCAGATCGATCTCGGTTCCCCACGCGTGCCGTGAGAAGCCCGGCATCGAGATCGTTTCCATTACATGAAAGATCGCTTTCTGGATCTCGTCGTCGGTGCTGCCCGACTTGAATTTCGATTCTTTTTTCAGCGCTCCCGAAGCGATGAGTGTTTGGTCACCGAAAGAACGAAAATCGTTGTCGACTTTGAGCTTCGCAGGCAATGTCTTCCTGGCAGCCTTTGATTGTTGTGGCAGCCAGGCGTCCTGGTAAAACCTATTCATATCGTCGAAGCGCTTTCTTACGGCGTCGACGATCGCACTGCGCGTCTTAACGTCGGCGGGAGATTTGCTTTCCCCTGTAAGAAATGCGTCCGAGACAGCTCCCTTCAGAAGGGCATCGGCTTCTGACGGAAGTTTTTCGTTATCGAGCAGAAACTCGCGAATCCCGGGCATAATCGCCTCGACACTACGCCCTGGTCCTGTTGCCGCGAGTGACCGTTTCTCACTGACCTCGTGAGTGATGACGGGAGTACCTTCGCCACCAATAGCGGCTGGAGCGGATGCCCATGCTCCAAGACTGCTTTGCTTCTCACTGATGGTGACTTCGGAAGTACTTGGATAACGAACGGCGCAAATGTTAGCGCCCAGTTTGTTGCCACCCACGTTCTCATCTTTCGAACCGCGCATGCGTAACGCCATCCGGCAGGCGAGCTGACGCGCAACATCGCCTTCGACGGTGTCTGCGTACACGCCACCCTTCTGGTGTTTTGGTTGCTTGGGATCCGTTTCAGATGGTTCTTCTATGCCATGCAGCGAGAGAATGCGATCCGGATGAATCGTCTGCACCACATTCATGATGGCTTTCACTTCGGGCTGGATCTTTGTGCTTAGTCCTGGTCCGGCTTTGAATGGTGGAAAGCCCTTGAGGCCGGGGAAGTTGCGATTGAGATCGACGCCGAGAAGGTTTTCGCGTTGGTTCTTATCGATGCCGCCGGGATTTGCGCGGGGGATGACAATCGTGTCGAAGTCGCGGGCGAGAGGATTTGTTCCCGAGCTTAGCTCCGTCTGAAGTTGATCGACAAGGTCCAGAGCGCCTCGTTCATTGCCGTGAATAGCAGCGACGACGACCGCGCGGCGGGCCGGCGCCAACAACCCGGTCGACGTGAACCGCCATTGAGATTCCTTCGGGCGATCTTTGCGCACGTTCCTCTCTTCAGGTTTTGCTTCGGGTTTTGTTTCCGGTTTTGGTTCAGCTTCGGCGGCCGGCTTGCTCGTCGGAGGCGGAGTTGTTTTTCCTGCCGGCGCGCCCGGCAACGGTTTGAAAGGCGGCATCGGATCGATCGTGTTCCGCGGGAAGACGACTGCTTCGATCGGATACTTACTGTCACCGTCCGGCGACGCCTTGGTGGCGCCAAACCCGATTTCGCCTCGATCCTGTGTTAACGGAAGGCCCCAGAAGAGTTCGAGATCTACTTTCTTGAGATCGAGTGGCGCACGCGAGAGTCTTGGACCAGTTTGCGCCTGCTGTACGACGTGTGTGAGCTCGTGTGCGATCAGGTCTTGTCCGCTTGCAGTTGCCGGTGAGTAGTAACCATTGCCAAAGACAATGTCGTGGCCGACGGTGTAAGCCTTTGCATTGACAGCACGGGCAGATTCGGCAGCGCGTTGATCAGTATGTACTCGAACATGAGCGAAGTCGTAGCCGGAATCCTTGTGTGCAGGAACCGCAGGAGTATTTGCGGCGCGTTCTGCCTGGCGTTCCGCCTCTCCGGCTGAGTGGACGGGGGACACGGCCCCCAATCGCTCTCCCATTGTGGCGCGAGTGTGCGGATCAAGTTGATGTCCGGGCGAGCGTAACACTTCGTTGATGATCGACGGCGCCACAAACGGTTCGGGTGAGCTCAAAGCACTTCGTTGCAATCGCTGCTTACCACACTCCTGACACTCCGCACCGGCAATCGTGTGTTGACCACACGCACACTTGCGCTGGAGCAGACCCCCTGCTACGAGCGGCGGCGCTGCTTGCGGTTTAAGATTTATCTGCCGGTTGTTCATTGCTACAGTTTGCAAGAAGCGTCGTCGGGAATTCTTTCCTCTATCTTGAAAAGTTTCTTGTCCGGTTTTCTGCAACGCGCACGTAACCGGGTGCAGTGATCCATCGCACCCGGATCGAAGGTTTCTGTACCTGTCTTGCCGGCCTTGAACCGTTCGTAAGACTCACCACAGAAAGGATCGCGGAACGAACGTCCGCGTGCTTCCATTTGATGTTCGGCGCGCAAAGCATTTTCTCGATCAACGGTGAGAGGTTGTCTTCCTTCGGTCATAATCATTTTTTCCGACTCAGCTTTACCCTGATTACCGAGCCAGCCGTGACCGCAAAGCTCATGGCCGAGAATTAGCCACGGGTCGTAATCAACCTTCTTTCCTGCGGCACTGATCGATCCAAAAATCTTGGGGCTGTTCGGGGAAAGCGTTGTCACAACCCCTCCAGTGCCTCCGGGTTTTTTCCCTCTGGCGGCTTCGTCATCTTTAAACGTGGTGTGTGGGCGGCTCACATCGTCCACTCTGACAATCCATTCGTTCTTGCCGTTGATGAGATCGCACAAGCAGGTGCAGCCCGTTGCCGTTTTTGCTTCTTCAGCCGGCATTGGTCCTGCCGGAAGCACCTCATGCCCGATTTGGAAACCCGGAACAGAACAAAACGCTCCC
>Ga0065705_10104303_pt1 | contig 22239 bp, 28 predicted proteins | sample SwibulcommuniRL2_FD_59092 | JGI IMG/M metagenome (GOLD analysis project Ga0065705, IMG submission 59092) | Bulk soil microbial communities from switchgrass field near Rose Lake, East Lansing, Michigan, USA - RL2 Bulk Soil v2 (version 2) | ecosystem: Environmental > Terrestrial > Soil >...
TTAGGACCGGCCGACCTGCCGACCCTCTCTCACCGCCACTACCATCCTAGCACGTCCTGAGCCGGTTGTCAATGTCCAAATTAGTGGACACTTATGATAGTGTATGTTGTAATATATATTAATATATATATAGAATAAACTACTACCTACCCCTCAGAGTGTCCTAAAAACAGGATTAGAGGACCGATATTGACATAGGCAGGGGAGAGAGGGTAGCCGGTAAGTCGTTGAAAACAGAGAGGTTAGGTCGAAACAGGTGCGTTGGCATTGCGTAGTAGTTAGGTAGGGGTTGCGTGGGTATTACGTGGGAGTTACGTAGTAGTCCTACTTTCGATTTTGTCATAAATTACCTCTTGACATTTCCGGCGAGTTGTGGCATACTTAGAACATGGTCAAGCGAGACAAGGCAGAGGCAAACGGAGATGAAAGAAAGTGCTCGAAAGGCACGAGAGACACCTTTGACCGAGTTTTCCGCTTGACAAATGTTACTTATCATGTTAGTATCTTAAACAGTTAACAATCGTTTCAGGAGTATCAACAACATGGCACAGGAAAAGACGGCAAAGTTTAAGCTCGGCGAAGTCAACGGTGTTACGGTTAATAAGGAGTTTGATTACACGTATCGTGAGTTTGATTCTTTTGATGAGGTAAAGAGTTCTGCTGACTGGACTCCTTCTGCTCTGTTGTCACTTGTCAATAGCCATGAGAAGGCATCAGCTAAGGCGAATGAGTATCAGAAGCAGGCCAAGCCTTACATGCCTGATCCTTCTGATCCTGCACAGAAGCGTCTTACGCTCATTAAGAATCTTGTGTCAATGGGTGTTCCGAAGGAGATTGCGGAACAGCAAATTGACGCGATTCTTGCAGCGTCTAAGTCGTAGTGATAACAGTTCGGTAGCATCTGTAAAAGCTACCAATTAATAGATAAAGTTATGGCCTAGGTAAGAGGTAATAGAACCTCAAGCCTAGGCCATGATTGTTTGTGTTACCACTTTCTAGTTTTATCAGGTTCTGGTAACATTTTGAGATAACATTGGGGACATAACCATTTATCCCCAACTGACATAACTGTGATAAGAAAGAGTGTTTCATTCTCTTTCTTACAAAGGTCACAAACAAGCGGTTTGTCATTCTGCACTGTTCACCTCAAACTCCCTACCAGACATACGATACTCGTAAAACCCCTTAACAATTTCCTTACCATTCGCCACGTCAATGTGTACTGTTTTACCATTAACAGCACAGCCAATAGACGCGCCACAGCTCGGACAATGCCCGCGAAATGGTGAATACCAAAAGGAACAGATTGAGCATTTGAGTAGACGGAGTTTCATGGTACACCTTACCTTTCTACACGTTAGGACGAAGTAAAAAAACTTTTGTATCAGGATTAAACGTCACATAGCAGTTAAATTCAACTGCCCACTTGTGAGTTAAATCAAGTGCATCCTTTTCTGACAAATTCAATACTGACTTGCCAGTGAATGCTTTCAATTCAAGTTTTACTGTGTAATCGTTTTTCATAACCTTTTACCCTACCTTTCGCAAACAGTCTACCACAACATTCTAACTTTGCACATTAAAGTGGTGTGACAAAGGTATGGCAGAAATATTCTGTGGCACGTTATATGCATACAATATACATGTATTAACAACCATACAACATCATTTCTTATTTACTTACTATAAATATTTTCGCCTCTAAGTCCCTTGTTTTCAATCACTTACGAAGACACCCCCATACACATCTCAAAAGTAGTTACATCTTGGCATGAAAATTGCGCGGATCGACTATAAATATCTTAGTAAAGAATATAAAAATAGAGTCTCATATTTTAGTAACATATGAAAAAGTATATAGTACAAAAATAAATGTTGTTCAGACGCTTGACTTTGCCTTGTGGTCTGTGTTACAATGCCCCTACCTGTTGGGTACGTAAGAACTACCCTCTGAACAGGATGATTATGCGATTAGTGTGTTATAGGTAAAAGAATCATGGCAATGGGAATTGTTTCTGAAGAAGATTTCATAAGAGAACAGGAGCGTCTCATTAGTATACCTCCTGTTGTAGAAATACGCGAGCAGAATATTGGACGTGGTAAAGATGTTGGTAATGTTCCTAATGAAGTAAGAAAGATTATTGGAGAAGTAGGACAAGTTGATAGGCAGGGTGCTCTTGCTTTAGCTAGTAGTCTTGGTATAGGCAAGGATAGTGTTGGTGCTTATAGTAATGGTGCTACTAGTGCAGCTACCTATAATGAAAAGCATCCCTCATTAGGTGCGCATGTTGATAAGGTTCGTAATAGAATAGTCAAGAAAGCTAAGAACAGATTACTTAATGCGCTTGATAGTATTACGGAAGAGAAATTACAATCGGCAGAACTTAAAGATGCGAGCAGCGTTGCAAAAGACATGAGCACTATTATTAAGAATATGGAGCCTGAAAAGGTTGATAATAAAATAGGTCAACAGAACAATTTCGTACTCTATCGACCTATGATGAAATCTGAAGAAGCTTTTGACGTAATATATTCAAAGGAATAATAAGATGCCTAATCAAGTAACTGTTACGGGAAAGACAGGACCAGGTAGTACTGCTACGGCGCAGTTATTTACCGATTTGACGAATGTTAATGTCGATTTTAGTAAGCAGACATTAACAGTTGTTCAGACAGGAAATAGAATTACTACATTCGACCTTTATGGTATTGCTACGGTTACTTATACTATTGCTTCTCATGTTGCTACTCTTGCTTTTAGTTAGGTATGATAAATGTCATACACAAAATCACCAATGCGAGGCGTACCAGTAGTTATTATTCCAGCAGGAACATCGGCTACTGGACGTTATCAAGTATTAGCTATTCCTAATAGTTTTCGTAGGCATATCTTTATTGTTAAAACTTCTGCTGGTGTAGCGTCGGGAGCAGTACAACCTGAAGCTGCTAATGAATCTGATTATGCAGGAACATGGGCACCTATTGGTGGTGGTCCTGTAACTGTTCCGGCAGCAAGTAGTGAGTTAGCTATTGAATTTGAAGGTGTCTATAATTTCCTTGCGTGTCGTATTAGTACTGTTATAGGTGGTGGTACTATTGAGGTAACATATGAGGGTTCGTAGTTATTCTTTCCTTCGTAAGTTAGTCATCTGGTCTACAATAATACTAATAGGCGCAAGCATACTTTACGCGCAGGGTTCAGGTACTCCTTCACAATTAAGAGTCATTACTGATGCTACTGGTGCCCTTTTAGCTACTACAGCTACGCAGACTCTTCCACTTTCTAATCCTACTATATTTACTAATACGAGATTAAGAACAGATGCTTCTGGTAATTTAGTTGTAACTGTTTCTGGTGGCGGTTTTGCTCCTGCTGATGCTACATATATTACTCAGACTCCTAATGCTAATTTAACTAGTGAGCAGGCATTATCTACATTATCTACAGGATTAATGAATGTTACTACCACTACAGGAGTAGTAACATCCATTGCAAATGTAGCTGCCGGTTCAATTTTAACTTCTGGAACACCATCTGCGTGGTCAACCACTCCTAGTATCACAACATCTTTAACTGTTCCAAGATTAAGATTCGATGCTGGTAATATTGATATTGCATTATCTGGTGGAGCCGACTTAATATATACTGTTAATAATACTTCAAAGCATATATTTAAAAGCTCTACGTCTACGGGTGTATATTTTTATGTCGGTGGAACTACCCAAGGAGAAAGTTCTAATGCAGGAACAGAAAACTTAAATGGCTGGGTAGTTAGAACTACCGGACAATTCTTCTTCTCTGCTGATGACTTTGTAGGTCGTAATGGTGTAGATACTGGATTAAGTAAAGTTTCAGCAGGTAATGTTGGATTTACCAACGGTTCTACCACAGTTTACTGGAATATTGGTACTTCTGGTGCGAAAGATATTGGTTATACATCAGGTGCAAGGACTACTTCTAGTACACTTTTACATGCTACGGAAGCAGTAACATTATCTGGTGCAAGTACTGCTACTACTAATATTATTCCTGCTGGTGCAACTGTAGAAGGTATTGCTACTACTACAACTACAACTATTACAGGAGCAAGTGGTTATACTGTTGGTGATGGGGCTGATGTTGATAGATATGGTGATATTACCGGGACAGCAGTAGGAACTAATAGTGGTAGTACTAATTACACAGCAGATCCACGTTGGTGGACTAATGCTGCAAGAGCAGTTACTCTTACTGCTAAAACTAGTAATTTTACTGGTGGAGTAGTTCAAGTATCAGTGTTCTATAGAATTGCGGCAGGGACGTAATGCCGAATTTATTTTTTAGCCTAGTATTACTATCTCAAACTGTTGGTTCAGTAAATGTAGGAACTGGTAATACTTTACCATCTAAATGCGCAGTCGGACAAGTTTACATTACTACTACTAATCCATCATTAAATATCTGTTCATCTATCAATACTTGGACTAGTTTATCAACTGCTCCCGTTCCTTCAGGTAGTATTCTTCTTGTTAATAGCGGCTCTTGTCCTACTGGTTTTACTGAACAGAGTGGAATGAATGGTAAAACTCTGTTTGGTACATTAAACGCGAACGGTGATGTAGGCGGAACTGGTGGTACTGATAGTATTACGCCTACTGGTACTAATGGTTCTCTTACATTTACAGGAACTCCTTTTACTGCTATAATCAATCATACTCATGCTGTAACAAGTGTAGGAAGTGCTGCTACTGGTAGCACTACGAATTTAACAGGAACTTCTGATACATCTTCTACTACAGCAACAGCAGCTAATCCTGCCGGTGGAATTTCTTCAATTACTCCTGCTGGCACTATTAATACTCCATCCTTTACTGGTAATTCTTTTGACAATAGAAGTGCTTTCATGAAAGTTATTTTTTGTAAAAAAGATTAGATATGTTTCTTGATAAATTGAAACGAGCAGGTGAAGAAGGAATTCTTTTATTAGTTAAGTATGGTCTTATTATTGCATTTATAATATTTGCTTTTAAATACTTTCTAACTATTCAGCAAATGGCGATTAATGGACAGCAAGCTGCGATTTATTTAATGGAGCTTCAAAAGAAGGGCTGGCTTCCTCAAATAATTAATGGTCAAGTTTCTGAAAAGGTAATTGAGAAGAGTTCTGGAGAAAAGAAAGAAGAGAAAAAGTAATGGCACATTGGATACCCACTACTGGAAAATTTAAGATTCCTAATTTAAATTTAGTTACCGGAATCCATGCTAGAATTGTTTCTGCTGCTACTGGTGGAACTTATGGAACTTTAGATAAAACTTTAGCTCAGTTAGGTTCTCCTGATGGTGAAGGTTATTATAGTGTTTCATTAGATGAATTTTCACCTGAACGTGGTGGAACTGATCCCCCTTGTAAATTACAGGTTGCTACTGTAGGAGTTGATGGTATGTCTGAATATGCTAGTAGTTCAGAGTATGTTAATCAACATGTTCCCGATTTACCAGATCCTCCTACTGATGTTATTGTTACTAATGACTAAGTAGAAAAAAAGAAGGAAGAGGCAATGACAGGATTTTTTAGAAGTTTTATAGAATCTTTTGTTGTCTCTTTCTTTATTACCTTCTTTACGATTTGGTTTGCTAATCTCTAATGAGAAAATGGATTGAGCACGACGGTTGGTACGGTGATTGCACGCTTGATGGCGATTATGTTAGCCTTCATCGTGATGATTGTATTGTGGTTAATGGTAATAGGATTGAGTTACCTGATAATCAAAATATTCTTTTTCTTGTTTGTAATCGTTGGAATAATCAAATATTATTAGCAGGTCAGGGTCAAAACTACGGTAATTGGCTTTATAAAGATGGGAAATGGAAGAATATTGGACAGTCTTTCGCGACATTCCCATGTGCGTTTGGTACAAGTTCTCTTTATTTTGTTGTTGGTAATAATCAGTATCGTGTTTATGACTTGTTGACTGGTAACTGTTCTGAGATTATACCACGGGCAATAGGTGCGAATGGTATTCGTTATATAGACTTTACTCAAAGTTATGATGGAATAGTAACTGGTGACAGTACTTATGGGCCAGCACCTTTTAATCTTTCTCAATGGTCTAGAAATATTGATACTATTCTTGGACAAAGCTATACTGATGGAGCAATAGTTCAGCAAGTTTCTACAAGATATCGAATAGAGAATGGTGATACACAATTCTTACGATTGCACAGATTAGGTAACGATATATGCTGTGCTATTGTTAAAATGGTAGAGAATTCTACAGTATTCTACTGGATGAATATTGATGAATTAAAAGGTTTTCCTGTTGTAGATATAGATAAGATTAAGGGGCCTGTCAATAATACGTTCAAAAGTGACGGCATTCCCGAATATAAACCTAAATTTCCGGCCCCTGCTTTATTAGGTAAGAATATGTCAAAATCTGACGAACAGTTAAGAGCTGATGAAGATGAATTAGTTCGTTTTTACATGGAACCTGATGGATTAAATAGGCGTGCGCGTGGTATGGCAGAACCTATAATCTATCATGACAAGGCAATTCTTAATTGGTTCAATATGGTATTCTCTAGACCTGTTGAAGAAGTTAAGAATGAGATACGTAAGTATCCTGAATATAAAGAACAGCATCCTGAGGAAAATAAACCAAACCCCCAGTAGGACCATTATCTTCGCTCAGAGTTGATGGTCCGGTATTTAGAAGAGCAGATGGTAGTATCTTTTCTCATAGAGGTTTTACGGCGTTTAATCTAATAGACCTTCATGAAAAAGGTAAGAATATTGATGATATTCTGGTAGGTTATGAGGAATTTAATGCTTCACGTAATTTTCTATACACGCCTGTTAAAGATTGGGGAAGTAATGCTTGGGATTTACCAAGTAAAGAAGGCATAGTAGATTATGTTGAGAAGATTAATTCTCGTGGTTACTATCCTAAAATAGTTCTATGCACCGACGATGATGAGAGTAAGGTTGAAAGAATTAAAGAGATTGTTAATTATCTCAATGATTTTGATTTATATTTACTCCTTGAAGCAGTTAATGAACCTTTTATTCATGATAAGTTAGATCCTTCAGTATTTAAGAATGTACTAAGTAATAGTAAGTATCTATATTCTTCTGGAATATACAACGATAATAGAAAGTTTTGGGGCAAGTATTGGTTAGATCATTCGCCTCGCGATAGTGAATGGTATCGAAAAGGTGGACATAATCTTTACGAAGCATATGTTGGTGGTGGACCTAATTTTCCTGATGAGCCGAAGCTATCTATTGCTTGTGTAGAAGACGAACCTATTAGACCAGATCAGGCAGGAAATTCTTTACTCTATTATGCATACATTGCATCTTGTAAGTTAATGGGTAGCGGCGCAACACTACATACGGAATCTGGTAAACTTTGTAAGCCATTAAATGGTAATGAGATTGAACATCGAAATGCCTTTACCAAAGGAATGAATGTTTTCCCTGATGATGCTCCACTATTTATTCATACTTATAGACGTATAGAAGAACCAGGCAATGAAGTAGGTGGAGATAATACTAGCGGACGAACTTATGTAGTAGGTAACTATAGTGTAAGGATTCATCAAAAAGGTAATAAGCATCCTGAAAATGGTTGGAAGAATTTAGATGATTTTGGAATAGCATTTTCAAGATAATGATTGATAAAATCTTTACAAAATTCTTGAAATTATTTGTAAGGTTTATTCGCCTATTTATACGCGAGCCACAATTAGGAAATGTTGACATAAAGAAAACTGACTCATTAAGAGACAAGAGATGAACCAGAAGTTAGCAATAGGAATGTTCTTTGGCGGTTTAGGTACTTTTCTTATGTCTCTTGGTGAGTTCTTTTCTGCTCATCAAACATGGTCGTCTATGTCAACGCCTAATGAAGTTGCACATATAATGGTTATTACTGGTTCATTCTGTATTACGGTAGCAGGTGCGTTAGGTACTAATTTGCCACGCAATAAAAACACGCGAGTTGATGATAGATTATCTAGTAAGGATATGGTTAATACTATAATTAAGGAAGAGAAAGATGTCCAAGATTAATTGGAAAGCAATAGGTTCTGTTGCATTAAATGTTGGTAAGCAGTTATTTCCTGTTATTGGTATTGTTGAGGATCTTGCTAAACTTAAAGGACTAAGTAGCAAAGAAAAGCAGAACCTAGCCTTTAAAGCATTACATGATGATTTAATTAAGGATCTTTTACCGGCAGCGGCAAGTGATCCTAGATTAGAACAAATGATACGTAGACTTATTGATGATGGCGTAGAATTAAACAATCTTATTGCTGAATTGAAACAAACTTCTCCTTCTAATCAGTAAAAAATATAATGCCAGACTGGGCTACGATAACAGCATTATATACTTTCACTTTAGGTCTTGCTTTTTATAGTGGGAGATTAACAGTAAAAGTTGATACATTAAAGGAATCATATCAGGAATTTAAGGATGAAATGAAACAAGAGTTTAGTGATCTTAAATTTGATATTGATTTAATTAGAAAACATATTGACACGCGTGCTGTTATTAATAAAAGGTAATGACTACTGAAACTGTTCCTTCTGCACCAATAACACCTGGAGTACAGTCTCAGGTACATGATCCTTCTTCACCTGCTACTACTACTTTTCAAGAGGATTTAGTAACAGCAGGACAAAGACGTGTTAATCTTATTTGGGAATATACGCAATCTTTTATATCTGTTATGGTAGTAGTTTTTACAATGTGTGCTGCTATTGTCGCAATGATTTATAAAGTAGAGATACCTAATATTATAGCTGCTGCATTTGGAATGATTACAGGTTTCTACTTTTCGCGAACGAATCATAGTGCTATCGGTGGTGTAGGTATTAAGCCGATTGAGAAGTATTTAGGAAGATAGTAATTATGTCTTGGGACCAAGGAGAATGGAAGCCAAATAAGAAGCAGGCTGCTTTTATTGCACTTCCCTATACTATTAAGGAAGCTCTTCTTGGTGGTGGTGCTGGTAGTGGTAAGAGTGATGTATTACTGATTTATGGAATAATGCATAAATGGCATGAAAATCCATTATTTAAACAAGTATTCATGCGTCGTACTTATCCTGATTTAAAAAAGGAAATATTAGGACGTTCGCGTGAAATATATAGTAAATTTGGTGCAACATTCAATAAAACTGATATGCTTTGGACTTTTCCAAGACCAGATCAGTATGGTGCTGGAATAATGGGTAATGCCGGTGCACAAATCTTTTTATCTCACTGCGAAGAGGAAAAGGACGTGCACAATTTTGATAGTATGGAGATTAGCCTATTCACTCCAGATGAGTTGACAAACTGTACTGAATATATTTATCTCTACATAGGATTTGAGCGTAATCGTTCTCCTGTAGGTTCTGGTTTACCATCTATTATACGTGCTGCAGGAATGCCTGGTGGAATAGGTCATACTTTTGTTAAGAAACGTTTTATTGATCCTTATCCAGAAGGTGGAAAAATAATCGTTGGTAAGGGTGGCAATAAGCGTATTTATATTCATGCTACTCTAGAAGATAATCGTGAGCATCTTGACCCTACTTACGCGCAGTCATTAGACGGCAGACCTGAGGCAGAAAGAAAAGCTAAAAAGTTAGGTGATTGGTCAGCTTATTTAGGACAAGTATTTGATGAGTTCCGGGATAAGAAGTATCCTGATGAACCTAATAATGCATTGCATGTAATAGAACCTTTTGATATACCAACATGGTGGCCTAAGTTCGTTATTGGTGACTGGGGTTTTGCAGCTATGACCTATATTGGTTTTTATGCTGTATCACCGCAGAAAAGAGTTTACTTATATCGTGAGATTTACTGGACCAAGACTAAGATAGAAGAATGGGCACCAATAGTTAAAGACTTTATTGAGAGAGATAACGCGCGAACGGTTAAATTTTGTCAATCTGCTGGACAAAATAGAGGACAAGAACATACTATTGAACAGCAGATTAGCACTGCATTAGATCGTCCTATTGAATTGAGTGTTAATTCTGCTGGTTCGCGTATAGCGGGAAAGATGCTTCTTCATGAATATCTTAGATGGAAGAAGAAACCAGTAGTACCTCCAAGCGAAATGCCGATATATTCTGAAGAAAAAGCTGCTTGGATAATGCGTAATAAATCGCTTGAAGAGTATAAATCATACCTTGCAATGTTTACTCCGCCTGAAGAGGAAGTTAATATACCGCGTTTACAGATATTCCGTTGTAAAGAAGAAAATCATGACGGGCATCCTAATTGTTGCCCTGTTATGATTGAATCTATTAAAGCATGTTCTTATGATAAGAAAAGTAAAGACGGCAAACCTGCTGAAGATGTTGCAGAATTTGAAGGTGATGATCCTTATGATGATTTGCGTTATGCGCTTGACAGTGCTGAAAAGTATTTTGACGAAGCGAATGACGAGTTTAAGAGAGTTGTTAGGGAAGCCACTATTATTAATCAATTACAGAATACAGGTGATTTTACTGCGTTCTATAGAAATATGAGATCGGTTGAAAGTAGTGAACAGGTTATGCCTGTTAGAAGATTTCATCGTGGTAGGCGTTTAGCATGACTGCTTATAACATTATTGGCTGGACAATTATTATATTTTGGGTATATCTATTCTTACATTCGCCTATTTTAAAACCTTGGTTTGGATTTAGAAAACCTAAGAATCCATTACCTGGTCATAAGTGGTTTAGATAATATGTTCAATTGGCTTGAAGAATTTTATCGAATACGTCGTGAAAATAGATCATGTCCAACATGTGAAGTACTACGTCTTGAGAATGCTAGGCTTCTTCAGGAAAATAGTAAACTTATTGACAGGATATTAGAAAAGCCTGAAAGGGTAGAAGTTGTAGAACAGAAAGAATTCAAACCTATTCTTCCTCGTAATGTTAGCTGGAATGTAAGAAAACAAATGCTAGAACAAGAAGATAGGCGAAAAGCACAATTACTTAAGCAACAAGAAAAGGTTGAACCAATAACTACTGAAGAACTTGAGAAAGAATTAGATGTAAAGGAAAGAGAAAATGCCATTTGACCAGGTGATGAAGAAGTTCAAAGAAGGCAAGCTAAAGATGGGCAGTAAGCATGGTAAGCCTGTTAAAGATAAGAAACAGGCATTAGCTATTATGCTTTCTGAGAAATCTAAGGCAAAAGAAGGTAAATCAGAATATAAGGGTAAGAAACTTACTTCACCAAGTGCCAATTTTATGAAGCGTTTTTCTGCTGCTAAGTAATGAAGAATTATCCTTCAGAAAAGATTCGTCAACTTCTTACCACAATATACGAAGATTGTGACAAAGAAGATACGTCCGTTCGCGAAAGACAAATACGACAGTGGCGTCGTTTAAAACTTTTGTGGGAAGGATTTCAACGTACCTGGTATAGTGAAGTCGCGCATGATTGGCGAGTCTATGATGAAACGCAAGAACAAGACAATGATCAAGGAGCTTATGATAAGCAAATAAATATCTTTAAGGCTTATCTTGAAACTATCATTGCTGTTTTATCAGTAGCTATTCCATCTATTAAATGTTTTCCTGATAATGCTGATGATACTTTAGACCTTGCTACGGCTAAAGCAGGTGATAAGATTGCACAGCTTATCTATCGTCATAATGATGTAGGATTACTCTGGTTACATGCATTATTTATCTTCCAAACGGAAGGTATGACTGCATGTTATAATTATACTGATTCAGATCCTAAATACGGAACCTATGACGAACATTCCTACGATGATGTTGAAGAAGAGAGAGAAGTAAGCACTTGTCCTAATTGTAATAGTGTTATAAACGATGCCGCAAGCGATACAGAAGTTGCGAACGGAAACACAGGCGAGGAAGCCTTTCCACCTTCTCAAGCCGAAGTGGCGCCGCAGGCAGCCACGGAGGCAGTATTAGAAGGAACGCCACAAGCTTTATCTAATACTTCTGATGAATTTGATCCCAATAGTGATATTTGTTCTAATTGCGGTTCTATGGTTGTACCGCAAAAGACTAAGCAAAAGTTTATTGTTACCAAATTAGTAGGAATTACTACCTTACCAAAATCTCGCCAATGCTTAGAAATATATGGTGGATTAAATGTAAAGGTACCGAATTACGCGAGGAATCAAAAGGCTTGTCCTTATCTTATATTTTCGCGTGAAGTTAATTATTCTTGTGTTCTTGATGAGTATGATTATCTAAGAGACGATATTTTAGATAAAATTAAGAATACTAAAGGATCTTCTGACAACGCATATGCTCCTTGGATGAGATTATCTCCACAGTATATGGCAGAATATCCTGAAAATGTTGTTACTATTCATAAAGCATGGATTCGTCCTTCTAAGTATCATATTCTTCCTAATGATGAAGATATTAGATTGCTTAAGAAAAAGTATCCTCATGGAGTCTGTGTAACTTTTGTTAATGATCTTCTTTGTGAAGCATATGATGAATCTCTTGATGATCACTGGACTTTATTAGAGAATCCATTTAGTGATTATATACACTTTCAACCGTCTGGTGAAGGTCTTGTTAGCATTCAAGAGATTACAAACGATTTAATCTCTTTAACTCTACAAACTATTGAGCATGGTATAGGGCAGACATTTGTTGATCCTAGCGTATTAGACTTTACAGCTTATGCTCAACAAGAAGTATTACCTGGTGGAGTGTTTCCAACAAAGGTTCAAGGTAGTAAACGTTTAGGCGATGGCTTTTATGAACTTCGTACAGCAACATTATCATCAGAAGTATTACCATTTGGTCAACAGATACAGACTTTTGGCCAGTTAGCTTCTGGTGCTAATCCTACATTATTTGGTGGTGCATTAGAAGGTAGTGAAACAGCTTCTCAGTATTCTATGGCAGGTGCTCAGGCACGTCAAAGACAACAAAATACTTGGAAGATGTTAACTCTTTGGTGGAAGAATATATTTGGTAAGACTATTCCTGCTTATATTAAAACTGTGCAGGAAGATGAGCATGATGTACAGATTGGTGAAGATGGCAACTTCATTAATGTATTCATTAGAAAATCAGAATTAGAAGGTAAGATAGGTAAGGTAGAATTAGAATCTAATGAAAACTTACCTATTACTTGGAGTCAGCAGAAAGATACCATTGAAAAAATGATGATGAATGGTAATCCGGAAGTATTAAAGATTCTATCTGCTCCAGAGAATGCTCCATTACTTCATGATGCTCTTGGTCTTACTGACTGGTATTTACCTGGTGAAGATGATGTTGTTAAGCAGTATGATGAGATAAAGTTATTACTTAATGCTCAGCCTATAGAAACTGGCGATCCTGAAATGCCAGAAATACCATCAGTAGAAATTGATCCTGATTTTGATAATCATCAGGTAGAATTTGAAACTTGTCGTAAGTGGATAATTAGTGAAGCTGGTAGACAATGTAAGACTGATAATGAACCAGGATATCGTAACGTATTATTACATGGAAGGGCTCATTTAGCTATTATACAAGAACAACAAATGCAACAAATGGCTCAAGAAAGTGCTGGTGCTGCACCTTCTAAAAAGCCTGCGAAAACTGAAACTAAAGAAGCGCCTATAACTGGAGAAGGTGATGTTCAACAGGTTTAAGCTTTTATATAGTCCTGACGATAATCCTGCTGGTAATGCTAATTTACCAATGGGCAAAGAAGATACTATAACCTTTTTAGGAATGGAAGATGAAAAAGAACAGGTTATTCCTCTTGATGAGAAAAAGCCTGTTGAGAAAGAAAAGGAAGAAGTTAAAGAACCTAAGAAGGACGTTGACGAGGTAAAAGATAAAGAAGGCGAAGAAGAGGAAGAAGAAATAGACGAGTTAAAAGAGATTGAAGAGTCTCTTGAAGAAGATGAAATTGATGAAGAAAAATTAGAACTTGTTAATACAGTTTCAAGAAAAGAAATTTTAAAGAAGTATCCTATACTTTTTAAAGATTTTCCTTATCTTGAACATGCTTTTTACCGTAATTATCAATTTACGGAATATTTTTCTACGCCTAATGAAGCTAAAGAGGCGCTTGCTAAGGCAGAAACTCTTGATGCTTTTGATAAGGATTTACTTAGTGGTAATACGAAGAACATCTTAGAAGCTGCTAAGAAAAGTGATCCTAAAGCATTCTATAAAATCGTCGATAATTACATGGCAACGCTTGCTGATGTTGACGAAAAGGCTTATCATCACGTTTTAGGCAATAATATCAAGCAGACTATTGTTGCGATGGTTAAAGAAGGTAGACGTGGTGATAATGAGACTTTAGTTAATGCTGCGGCTATTCTTAATCAGTTTGTTTTTGGTTCTTCAGAATTTGAGCCGGCTAAGAATCTCTCGTCTGGTGAAGATAATAAAGATGATTCACGCGAAAAGCAATTAGAAAAAGAGAAACAAGATTTTATACTTCAGCGATTAGAAACAGCTAATACTGAATTATCACGTACTGTACAGAATTCACTCAAAGCTACTATTGCTGCTAATCTAGACCCTAAGAATAGCATGAGTGAATTTGTCAAGAAACATGCTTCTGCTGAAGTATTACAGACTATTGAATCGTCTTTACAGAATGATAAACAATTTCAAGTACTTGTCGATCGTTTATGGGAAAAAGCGTTGGAAAGCAATTTTACTAAGGATTCTACCGATCGTATTAGAAATGCATTCTTTGCTAAAGCTAAAATGCTGTTGCCAGCAGCTATTAAAAAGGCTCGAATTGAAGCTTTACGAGGAATGGGTAAGCGTGTGAAGGAAGAAGCAGAAGAAAAAGAAGAACCTGTTGAAAAATCTGGGGATGACCGACCCGAACGTAAAAGGTCTAGTGGTAAAACAGGTGAAATACCGGCTGGAATGTCAACCCTAGAATTTTTAATGAAGGATTAATATTATGGCAGTTGTTGAATCTCAGGTATCAGCACTAGAGCTGGAAAGGGTCATTCCTAAGATCCGTGTCCTGTTCGAACGGGACGATAAGTTTTTTGCTAATATCAAGAAGCGTGATGTTGAAGTCATTTCTAATCGTCAGATGCGTGTTCCTTTAGAATTAAGACCTGGTGGTTCTTTCCAGTATTTTGATCCTAATGGTGGTGATTTAGGTCGTGGTGGTGGTCCGACTTGGGATAAGGCAGTACTTAATTCAGTATTTGTTAGCGAGAATATTGAATATACTAAACTTACCCAGTGGTCTACTGATGGTGATAAGAAGGCTATTACTAATGCTGTAAAGCGTCTTACTGCTACTGCTCTTGATGAATTAAGGCGGCAGTTAGATTCTCAGCTTATGCAGGCTGGTAATGGTGTTGTAGGTACTATTACTTCTGTCTCTACTACTGCTGGAGTTGATACCTATACTTTAACGTCTGATGGTTTTGGCGCGCGTCTTGTGCGTTATGGTCAGACTATTCAGGTATTTGATACCACTTTAGCAACTTTACGCGGAAGTGGTGTTATTACAGCATGGGATGTTGAGAATAATACTATTGACGTTACACCTGCTGTAGCTGCTTCTGCTGCAACAGACGTTTTAGTTGTTAATGGTCTTAGTTCTCCTGCATCTTTACCTGCTATGTATGGTGTGCCTTATCATCATTCAAATGCTAGTACGGGTACTTGGTTAGGTTTCTCGCGTAGCACTACTCCTGAAATCCGTTCTAACGGTGTTAATGGTGGCGGTTCTGCATTATCATTACCTTTACCACGTCTTGCAATGAATAAGATTGGTAATCGTGTTGGTATTGACAATAACTTCAAGCCTGTTGCATGGCATCATCCTGCACAGTCTCAGGCTTATGAAGATATTGGTCAGGCTGTTATCATGCTTAATCAGCCAGGAGAAAATAAAGGCTTAGATATGTACTTTGGTGGAGTACAGAACTTTGCCGGTGCTAAGGGTAAAGAATCCTTTAACTGGGATAAAACTCGTATTGACTTCGTATCTGATGAAGTTTGGGGCCGTGGTGAAACGTTACCTATTGGCTTCTATACTACTGATGGTAGGAAGATTTTCGAGATTCGTTCTTCTTCAGGAGGTATCGCTACTAGTGATATCTTCTATATGGTATGTGGTATGCAGTTCTTCGTGAATAATCCTGCTGCTACTGCTTATATCTATAACTTGGCAATTCCTGCTGGTTATCAATAGATTATTTATTGGTGGGTAGTTTAGAAATATTCTACCCACCAAATCATATATTAAGAAAGGAAACAAAGATGAGCGAAGGAACGAACGAATTAAATAGGTATAACATTGGAGAACCACAGAGTCTCCAGAATGCCAAGCCAAATACTATTGCATCAGCAGCTACTATTGCTCCAGTCCATAAGTTAACATTTGTTACTGGAACTGTACAGGTAGCTACTGTTACGCCTCCTGTTAGTGGTATGCATGTGTTGTGGCTTTGCTTTACTAATGCTGCTCCTGGATTGTTTTTAACTACTGGTAATCTTCAGGTAGCTTATCAGCCAATTCAGAATCGACCTGTAGCATTAATTTATGATCCTTCTACTGCTAAGTATTGGGTTCAGGCTGTTGTCTAGTTTATAGGATATTGGGTGTTGTGAATTTATTACAGGATTTTTATAAAAAGAATCATAAGTTAATAATAAGCAACACCCAATAAACAATTATGGAACTAACAGAATCAATCGAAACTATTAATCGTCAATTAGTTGATCTTTTTGGTGTGGACACAGCTTCTGGACAAGCTATGTGGCGAGTAGTCTGGGCAGAAGATCAATTTGAGAAAAGACTTACAGATTTTTATAATGGTGTAGAATTACTACATCCTGAAGTAAAATTATTACCAACGTATTCTTGGATTAAAGGTAGGTATATTCTTGAACATCTTGTAGGTGTTCCTGAAGTAAATATTCCAGAATTACCTACTCAGAAGATTACTTATACTCTTATATGGACTTTTGAAGATAAGAATGAGAATTATCTTCCCCCTAACATAACTGCTTGTAAGTTTGTTATTAATCTTGTTGAATCAGCTATGTTACGTCATAAGCAAGGTCTCTCTCCGATAAAGAAGTATATTGATGAAGAATATTGTCAGGAAGCTTCGTTAGTTGCTAAAGCGAAAAGATTGAACAAAATATGTGAAGAACTCTACGGCGAAGATGCATCGTTTCATGATAATTTGTTAGATGGTTCAGGTGTTGTTCTTTCTGATAAGAGGAGAAATTAAATGAGTGTTGTAGGCTCTTTTCCCGGTACTATTAGTCCAAATCGTAGAACTATTCGTGCGCCTATCAATCCAATGGATAAGTGTACTGTAGTTTCTATTTACAATAAGCCCGTTCGTTATGTTAGTCCTACTATTCAGCCTGGTGTATTCTTTATAGCTCCTGGTACTCTTGAAAATCCTACATTACTTGTTGTAGGTACTAGTTCATGGTGGAAAGAAATTGACGAAAATCAGCCATTACTTGAAATTCCAAATAGTTCTATTCAGGTAGCTGATGGTATTGTTAAAGACTATTGTAATGGCATTTTTGGCTGTAATATGGCTGATTGTATGCCTGGTCTTTTCTGGTTGCCGGGAGAAATTAATATTATTACTTTACGCGCGAAATATGCTGATAAGTTAGAAGAGGCAAGGCAGAAACAGATTAACTTTTTCAAGAATATCGTTACTCTTACAGATGGTTTATGGTCACGTACTAACGGTAATCCTCTTGTAGTTAGTGATGATGCTAGAATGGCTGCAAAAGCACTACAGTTAGATGCTAATAAACCTTGGATGAAGGATTTCACAACTCTTGGGCAGACGAATTGTCCTGCTTGTGGATTTATGCGTAATCCTGCTTATCCTGTTTGTTCTAATTGTAAGGCTATTCTTGATCCGGTTGCTGCTAAGGCATTAAATATTCAGTTTGCTCAATAGTTTTAGGCGAAAAGAATGACCACAACAGCAGACCTAACAGCCGCACAAGTCATGGACGCTAGTGCTTCTATGCTTAATGATACGGCTAAAACGTCTTACACTTATACTGCTCAGATACCATACCTAAACATGGCGCTGAGAGAATTGCAGGAGTTTTTTGAATTAAATAATGTTCCTGTAACTGATAATAAGTCTGCTGTAATTGAGGTAGATGCCGGTGTAACTGTTGTAGGTTTTTCGCCTACTCCGCCTATAGCTGGTACACCATATTTACCTGATGATTTTATTGAAATTAAGAAATTATGGCAAAGGAATAGAGGAATTGATCCTTGGATTCCTATGACTCGTCTTGATACTCTTGATTTAGCACTTGATGGAACAGAAACTAGTCAATTCTATGGTTATGTTTATCAGTCACAAGAGATTAGATTTCAACCATCTAATGCTGATAATGATTTGAAACTTGATTACATTAGGAGACTATTTACTACTGTTACTAGTAGTTCTGATACTCTTAATGTTGTTAATGCGCAGAGTTTCTTATCATTCCGCACCGCTGCATTATGCTGTGAATTTATAGGAGAGAATAAATCTCGTGCTGATTCTCTTAATGCTGATGCTAGTATTGCTCTTGATCGTACAATAGGTATATCTACAAAAGCTAGACAAGCTATATCTGTACGTCATAGACCTTTTAGAAGTGCTTACAAGCGTAGAGGTATAATGTAATACCTCGTCTCTGGTGCAGAGTATTGCACTGTTTATAGTAAACGGAGAAAACGATGCCTAATGTCGAAACAAGCGTACCTACTTTACAGACTAATTTATGGTCACAGATTAAAACTTTTGCTGGTAGAGCAGGTTTTCAGACCGGCTTAAATCCTGCAATGGTTGGTAGAGTATGGTTTGTTAATGCCAATACTGTAGCTTCTCGTGGTCCCATTGGTAGTGATGGTAATAGTGGATTATCTCCATTAACACCATTCGCTACAGTTGCGCGCGCGTTTACATTCCTCAAGTCTTATGATATTGTCGTGATTGATGGTGTCATACGCGAACAGGTAGTTTCACCTGCTAATATCTATGACATAACTATCATTGGTGCAGCTAATACGCCACGTCAGTCTACTTCAGGTGGTGTAGCTACTGGTGGTGGTGCTACTTGGATGCCTCCTACTAGTCCTACTGCTTCCACTCCATTACTTGAAGTATATAGTCAGGGTTGGACTATTGCTAATATTTCATTTACTCCTCATACTTCATCTGCTGGTATTCGATTTACTCGTTCCGCGTCTGTTGATACTACTGATGGAAGTCATTTCCAAGTATTAAATTGTTTATTTGGTGCTCAGGGTGGGACTAGTCAGATTGGTATTGAGGATAATGGTGGTTCTAGCTTTGGTTTAATTAGTGGTAACAGATTTATTGGCCTTACTGGTACTGCTATTAAAGGCTTGTCTACAGCTTCTAACGTACCACAGGGCTGGAGAATTACTGGCAATCGATTTAATGGTAATACTAATGCTATTGGTTTGTCATTGAATGAGAGTCTAGTAGATAATAACTATATTCGTCAGGCTGCTAATGATACTAACTTTAAGGTTAATCTCGTTGCAGTTGCAGGACAGGGAGAAAAGAATCAGGTAATTAATAACATATTTCCTGATGCTGCTGCAAACGTTACGATTGCTAAGGGTTATAAGCCTGGAACAAGTGATGTTTGGCGTAATTGGGTGACTGATACGGCTGATTCTATTGTTACTGTGCCGGCGTAATTGTTGTTGATTATGGTAGGGCAGGCTAATAACTTGTCCTACCATAAAAAATTATGACGAAGTATAGAGATCACATCGGCATAGTTATTGATGAATTTAATGGATTATATGATCGAGATGATAAAGATCATACTCCATTAGATCACTTTCAAGAATGTGAGAATATCAGATTCTTACCTGGAACCTCGTTTAAGACACGAGATGGTGTAGGTATTTCGCAGGATGTAGCGGTACCTTTAGCTAATGTTAGAAGAATTTATAATTATCCTACTAATCTTGGTAATACTCTTATTGTTCTCACGTATCTGTCGGGGGTAGGAAAGATTTATCATGTTAAGGATAGTACAACGGTATATGGACCACTATTAACCATAACCGGCATGACAGATTTCGCTTTTGTACCTTATGGTGGAAGAGCATATATTTCACCCTTTTCTGATTTTACCCTTGGTGATTTAACTATTCAAAAAGGTCTACAAAATGAATTTCTTTATGTTTATGCCGGTGATGGTACCGCTGCAAGAAAAGCTGCTGGTTCTGCTATGTCTGGTGCTTTAGCAGTTGCAAATGGTGCTGCTGGTCATACTGATCCTGGATTACATATATTTGGTTTCGTTCGCGAAACTATTAGTGGTTATCTTTCTGCTCCGGGACAATTAACATCATTTACTACTGCTGCGGCATCATCTGTATCTTTCGGTACTGTACAAGCTACTGGTTCACCTCTAATAAGCAAACGATATCTAGTAGCTACTAAAGCTATAACACTTCCTTGGGATGGTAATTTAACAGGACATACGTTCTATTTTGTACCAAATGCGACTATTAACAATGATACCGACAATTTTCTCAACAATATATCGTTTTATGATGCAGATTTACTGGACGATGCTTCTCACTTGCTTGATAATTATGCTGAAATTCCGGCAGGAGCAGTATTATCACTTTACAGAAATAGATTGTGCTTAGCTACTACTTATACTGACATATCTACTATTCTCGTCTCATCACCGGGAGAACCTGAAGCTATTGATCAAACTGTAGGATTAATTGAAGTACCTCCTGACGGTAATCCTATAACTAATATGCAGGATCTTCGTGATACGTTATATGTTACTAAGCGTTCTCGAACGGTAAGTTATGTAGACACTGGCGACGATCCTATTAATTGGCCTCTAGTTATTATTGATAATGCCTTAGGCTCATCTGTTCATGGTATAGCTACTGTTCTCGATTCTGGTAGCAATAGTGTTGACTACCTAATTATATGTACTTATCAAGGAATATCTCTTTTCAATGGACGCTACGTTACTCCTGAATTAAGCTGGAAGGTTGAAAGTTACTGGAAACGATTAGATAGAGATGATTTTGGTAAGATACAGATAGTTAATGCTGTAATTCAAAAAGAACTTTATATAGTACTACCAAATGGTAAAGTTCTCGTTGGAAATTACGCGAACGCTATGGACCCTAAAAAGATGAGATGGGTTCCTTGGACTTTTAGTGTAAACGTTAATAGTGTAGCAATACATAATGTTGATGAAATTGTACTTGGTGCGGATACGGCGGCATAGTTTTTAGAAAACAAATGGGCACATATTCATCTAAAATTAAGACTATTCAAACCAAAACTGCTACTCCAGGTGGTTGGTTTAGATATAAAGATTTAGGTGGTGGTATATTTGATCCTACAAGTTGGACTACAGCAGATGCAAATATTATTAGTGAACTTAGAGGAGCTACTGGTGTTGATCATTATGTAGTTTATAGTACTTCACCTACACCTTGGGTTCCATTTGGTGCAATAGTTGGAACTGGAGTTTTATCTTTTTTATTAGATTTAGCTAATATTGTAACTGATCTTGGAACATTAAGTGGTTATCAGTTACCTCTAGGCTTTCGCGTATTAACAGGTAATTTTAAGCAAATAGGAACAAATTGTGCTAATGCTGGTGGTATAACTGGTACAGATATTTTACGTGATGGTCAGAGTATTTTAGCCATTTTTCCAGACAACGGTACAGTTAGTACTGTTGCATTAGTTATAAATCAGGCTACTCCATTATCAGTTTTGGGTTCTTCGTATGGAGCAAAGTTTACTGCAAACGGTAGCTATAGTTACATAACTACTTCAGGTGCTCAAGGATTAAGCGTAGAAGGTACCTATGATATTGTAGGCTTTATCTGGCGTGTATCTAATGGAATTGCTTACACGCCTACGGGAACTACAATAGAAGGTAAACTATTTGTTGGTGATTCTGAATTTTCTGGGAATAAGATATTTCCTGGACCTTTACCTGCTGATCATGGTATATATACTGGATCACTATTTGCTTTATCATCAGGTTATCCTGGCACTGGTCCCAGAGCTGGCGGAAGTGCTCTTTTAGGTAATGTACTTAATATTTATGATTCATTTACGAATCCATCTGCAACTGGACCTGACTTAAAAGGCACTTATGGAGCTGGTAGCGGTAATGGAATAGTTTCTATAGGATTTACTTGGATAGATTCTTCTAATGTTGTAAATACTATAACTGTAGCTTCTGCTGATTTTATTAATGATGGT
>Ga0065705_10104305_pt1 | contig 22193 bp, 10 predicted proteins | sample SwibulcommuniRL2_FD_59092 | JGI IMG/M metagenome (GOLD analysis project Ga0065705, IMG submission 59092) | Bulk soil microbial communities from switchgrass field near Rose Lake, East Lansing, Michigan, USA - RL2 Bulk Soil v2 (version 2) | ecosystem: Environmental > Terrestrial > Soil >...
GCTGCCGCGGCTGCTGCGGCCGCTTCTTCTTCTTTTTTTCGCCGTTTCTCTTCGTCGGCGGCCTTTTCGGCCTTGGCCGCCAGTTCTTCCGCCTGATTGACGATCAGATCGACCTGCTCCTCGCTCAAGCCGCCCATCTCCATCAGGGCATCCGGCTCGATCACCGACAGGTCGTCGTACGACAAATAGCCTTGCTCCACGAGTCGCTGGGCCAGCTCCTCGGTCATTCCTTCGATCTGCGAGAAGCCGGCGACTGCGCGGTCGATTTGCTCCTCAAGCTCCTCGTTGGTCATGATCTCGATATCCCAGCCGCAGAGCTTGCTGGCCAGCCGCACGTTTTGTCCTTTGCGGCCAATCGCGAGCGAAAGCTGATCCTCGCGCACCAGCACGATTGCCCGGCCGATCATGTCGCACAGCAAGACCTGATCGACCTCGGCCGGCTGAAGGGCGGCGCGAATCAGCGTTTCGGCGTCGTCATTGAAGCGGACGATATCGATCCGCTCGCCGCCGAGTTCATCGACGATGTTCTTGATCCGGTTGCCGCGGACGCCGACGCAAGCCCCCACGCAATCGACGCGGGCATCCGTCGAGCTGACCGCCACTTTGCTGCGATGGCCCGGTTCGCGGGCGATGGCATTGACCGAAATCACGCCATCGGCGATTTCGGGGATCTCCTGCTCGAACAGCCGCTGCACGAACTGCGGCCGCGTGCGACTGAGAACGACCTTCACGCGGCTGCCCTGTGGCTTGACTTCGAAGACGACGGCGCGAACGCGCTCGTTGGGATGGTGTGTTTCGCCGGGAATCTGTTCGCTGCGGGGAAGAATCGCCTCGATTGTGCCGAGCGAGACAATCGTGGCCCCGCCTTCGTTGCGAGTGATGACGCCGTTGACCAATTGGCCGATCTGCTCGCCATATTCGCCCAGGAGCGAATCGCGCTCGGCTTCACGGATTTTCTGGATGATCACCTGCTTGGCAGTCTGGGCCCCGATGCGGCCACTGATTTCGGCCGAATCCATCGGTTCGCCGTTGTGCGTGCCCCCCAGTGCCCCCGTTTCACGATCGATCGTCACGACGATCTCGGCCAATTCGCCGTAGTGCTTTTTAGCAGCCGTGACCAATGCAGCCTCGATCGCCTGAAACACGATCTCCTTGTCGATGTTCTTCTCCCGGTGGAGAGAATCGACAATTCGCAGCATGTCGGCAGGATTCATTGTTCAGGCCCTCAGGCGAGGTTCGGGCAAATCAGGAATCGGGATTATCGAAATCCGCCGAAGCGGGTCATTTTCGCAAAATGTTCATTTAGCCGCGGTGCTCGCACCGCGATTGCGCCACGTTCCAAGTTCAAGCCAGGTTCCAAGTTCAAGGTTCAATGATCAAACTCGCTCACCTGATTTCGCGTCAAACCAGTGAATGCGAGTCGGGTCGAGCACGATCTTTGCAGTTGCTCCAATTTTTGGCGATGAGTTGTGTTCGCTTGGCAATCGAACCGTTAAGGTCCTCGTCGCTTTTGGCAACTCCAGGCGGACGTAGGTCGATTCACCAAGGTTCTCAACGCTTGTCACCGTCCCCATCAGCCCGTCGCCGCAACGTTCGGTGTCGAGCCGGATGTGCTCCGGCCGGATGCCGACATGCAGCGGGCCGCTGGCGCCCGCTGGCCGCTGCGATTTCAGGCTGTCTGGTATCAACTCTCCTTCAATCAGGTTCATTCCCTGCGGCCCGAAAAACTCGGCGACGAACCGCGCTCTCGGCCGCTCGTATATCTCGGTCGGCGTTCCGACCTGAGCCAGTCGCCCCTGGTCGAGCACCGCAATCTGGTCTCCCATTGCCAAGGCTTCCGCCTGGTCGTGCGTGACGTAAATCGTCGGCACCCCCAAACGTCGTTGCAGTGCCTTAAGCTCCTGCCGCAGGGCACGTCGCGTCGGCAAGTCGAGGCTGCTCAGCGGTTCATCCAGGAGCAAAGCTTGCGGCTGGCGGACGATCGCTCGTCCCAGGGCCACGCGCTGTTGCTCGCCCCCTGACAACTCCGCCGGCCGGCGCTTGAGCAGATGCTCGATCCGCAAGAACCGCGCCGTGTCAAGGATTCGGATGCGCGCCTCGTTACTGGCCGGCCCTCGCCGCCACAGCGACTGAATCCACCCTCCCGTCGTTTGGGCGTTCAAGGCGAACGCCAGGTTTTGTTCGACCGTCAAATGTCCGTACAGTGCCAGGCTTTGGAACACCAGGGCAACGTTCCGCCGCTGGGGCGGTACGCCCGCCAGGTCTCGCCCGCCGAGGCAGATCGCCCCTGCCGTCGGACGTTCGAGGCCCGCCACAAGCCGCAGGAGCGTCGTCTTGCCCGAACCGCTCGGACCAACGACGACCAACAGCTCGCCCGGCTGTACCTCCAAATCGAGGCCATCCACGGCTCTTATCGAATCGCCGTAAACCTTTGACACGCCACGGATTACGATGCCGGACATGCCGCCCGTCCAACCGACGATTCAATAAAAAAACGCGTTCTACCCCTTCGAGCAGCTCGCGCTGAAAATGGCTCGAAATACTTGTCCCGACACGACTTGCGCGAAAATTCGCGGAAGCCTAGGGAAATGTATCGGGGGGCCGCTGGAGTGTCAAGTTGGGCTGGTAAGTGGGGCAGGTCTTCAACTCGCCAAGAGACGATTCAGTCGCAAGAATTCAACCGGCAAACTGGTCGTCCCGTCGAGAGCCAGATCCGCCAGTGCCTCACCAAGAACGCTCGTGAACTTGAAGCCGTGACCCGAGAGGCCAGCGGCAAAGAGGTAGTTGTGATCGCGCGGGTCGCGATCGACGATGAAATGCTCGTCGGGCGACATGGTATAGAAACAAACGCTGTGCCGCTGGAGCGAATTGCTGACGCCCGGTAAGTGCGCGCAGAGAAACGCCTCGACTCGCGCGAGGTCCGCCGGGTCAAGTGCCCGCGGATCGTTCAGCGGATCGGCAACCGCCTGGCCGCCGCTGTGCTCGGCGACCTTGACGCCCAAGCTATCGATTTGTGGAAAGCCATAATAAACGCCATGAGTAAGCTCATAGAGGAATGTGGGGCAGCCGGTGTCTTGATGGTAGATCGTGTCGTCCGCGCGAAACCAATATAGGTGCTTGCGGCGGGGCTGAAGCTTGATCGGCAAGTGCGCGAAGAGGGCAGGGGCCCACGGTCCGGCAGTGATGATCAATTTCGCCGCTCGGTATGTCTGCCCAGCATCGGTCACGACCTCGACCGCGTTTGCCGCGGATCGCCGCGCCGCGACCGCGGAACCAAATCGAAACTCCGCTCCATGCACCTTAGCGGCGGCCAGGTGCGCGAGGACACAACGCTCGACACGCAAATATCCTGCCGCCGCTTCAAAGACTCCGGTCATGCTGGCCGGTACACGAAACCCAGGCCAACGGCGCTCGACTTCGCCAGCCGATAGGGATTCGACCGACAAACCGTGCTGCACTGCACTCTGCAGGACGCCCCGGACCACGGCCCCATCTGGCGGGCCGACCTGCAGCAGGCCCACCTGGTGCAGCAGATCGACGCCGCACTCCTGCTCCAGCCCGCGCCACAACTCGTAAGCCCGCAACAAGAGCGGCACGTAGTCCGGATGTTCGAAATACGCCTGGCGGATGATCCGCGTTTCGCCGTGCGAGCTGCCCCGGTCATGTCCGGCGGGAAAACGATCGAGTCCCAGGACCTTGGCCCCGCGGCGCGCCAGGTGATACGCGGCCGCGCTCCCCACGCCGCCCGTGCCGAGGATGATGACGTCGTAGGTTGGCATGTCCTTAGCCGGAACCAAACCTGGTTCCGGAGCGCTGCAAGATGGATGTCAATTGGCGATTCACCGGGACCAGTTTGGTCCCGGCTAAAGGAGGTCCAAGGGATCGACATCCACCACCCACTGGACCCCTTCGATCGGCTCCAGGTCGTCAAGCACGTCGCGCACCGCGTGGCGCAGCAACTCGCCGGCTGGGCTCGACATCAGCACATGGTAACGGAACATTCCGCGGAGCTTGTGAATGGGGCAAGGGGCCGGGCCCAACAATCGGTGTTCAATTTTCTTCGCTGCAATCGCGGCCCTTAGCCTGGCGGCTGCCGATTCGATGAACTGCTCGGCCGCCGAATCGGATTCGCTGCGGACGATCAGTCGGATCAGCGACGCAAACGGTGGATAGAGGTGTTCCCTGCGGCTGGGCAACTCAGCGGCCGCGAAGCGGGCGTAGTCGTGTTCAATAGCGGCCTGGATTGCGTAGTGATCCGGCGAAAACGTTTGCACGAGGACGCGGCCCCCCTTATCGCCGCGCCCCGTGCGGCCGGCGACCTGCGTGACGAGCTGAAACGTCCGCTCCGCCGCCCGCAGGTCGGCGAAGTGCAGCGTCAGATCGGCGTTGATGACCCCGACCAGGGTCACATTCGGGAAATCGAGCCCTTTGGCGATCATCTGCGTGCCAAGCAGGATTTTCACCTCGCCCCGGCGAAAGCGGTCCAAGGCCTGCTCGTGGCTGCCGGGCCTTTGCATCGTGTCGCTATCCATGCGCAATACCTCGACGCCCGGAAAGCGGGCCTTGATCTCGCTCTCGAGCCGCTCCGTTCCAAATCCGGCGTAGCGAATGCCGTCGAACGAGCAGTCGGGGCAGCGGGCGGGTGACGGCTCCTCGTGGTCGCAGTAATGGCAGACCACCTTCTCCTCCTTGCGGTGGTGCTTGAGCGACAGGTCACAGTGCGGGCATTTGGCCACGAACCCACAGGCTGGGCACTGAATGTGCGTGCTGTAGCCGCGGCGATTGAGGAGCAGGATCACCTGCCCGTCGTCAGCCAGCGCCTCGTCAATGGCCCGGTGGAGCGACCGGCTGACGGCCCCGCGGCTGGCGCGGCTCTGGAATTCGGTTCGCAAGTCGATCGTCGCCACGGCCGGCAAGGGGCGGTCCTCGACCCGGCGGGGCATGTCAATAAGCCTGAGGGGATTAGGGGGGTCTGCGTGCTCATTGCTCGGTACCGCGTGCTGAGTACTGAGTACTGAACGGCTCGCCCGATGCCACGACTCCAGCGACGGCGTCGCGCTGCCCAGTACAAGCGGCACGTTCTCAGCCGAGGCCCGCTGCTCCCCCACGTCACGAGCGTGATACCGCGGCTGTTCACCCTGTTTGAAGGAGGCGTCGTGCTCCTCGTCGATCACAATCAGACCTAGGTGTGGCGTCGGGGCAAACACCGCGCTTCGCGCGCCGACAACGACTTGCACCTGACCTTGCGCGATTTGCTGCCAATGCCAGTGGCGCTCAGAATCGGAAAGATGCGAGTGCAGCAGCGCGACGCGCTCAAATCGCGAGCGAAACCGCTGGCGGGTCTGCGGCGTCAGGCTGATTTCCGGCACGAGCACGATTGCTTGCCGGCCGTATTGAATCACTTCTTCGATCGCCCGAATGTAAACCTCGGTCTTGCCGCTGCCGGTAACGCCGTGCATGAGCACCGTCTCGTGCCGCTGCTCGCGCAGGGCGGCAAGAATGGTTTCCAGAGCCGCCTGCTGGTCGGCGTTAAGCACCAGATGATCCTCGCGGTGAACGACCTGCTCTAGGGCCTCCATCTGCTGAATGCGGCGAACTTGCGCGGTCACGAGCTTTTTCTTCCGCAGCTCGGCGACCGGCGCGAGCGTGCACCTGGCTGCCTGCGCCAGTTCTTGGGGCGTCAGCGGGCGAGATGATGCCGCCAGGACTTTCAGCGCCTCATGTTGCTTCGCGCCAACTTTCAGCGTTCCTGCGGCGAGCTGCGCTCTTATCGCATCGGGAACGCTCAGAAAAGTCATTTCCCGCGTCCCGGCTTGCCCGCGGACTCCGGCCGGAATGACCGTCTGGAGAATCTGCCCCAGCGGGCACAAATAATGGTCGCTCATCCAGTGGGCCAGCCGCAGCATCGGCGGCGACAAAAGCGGCTGGTCATCGACGATTCGGCCGACGGGTTTGAGCGTGCGCTGGCCGACCGACTTGGCAGCAATGGCCGTGCAGTAGCCGACGATGGGCCGATTGCCGCGGCCCAGCGGCACCTGTACCCGCTGACCGGGGCGCAGCCTCGCCGCCAGCGGCGCGGGCACCAGATAGTCGAACGGTCCGTGCGGCGGATCAAAGAAGACCACTTCCGCTGTCAATTGCTCGGTCGCGGCATCGAGCTCCCATGGGTCGGGCGCGGCGTCGAAGAGCGTGGGCTGTCGAGAGGACATTCCGCCAGTCTAATGCCCAAATTCACTTCGCGTCATGTAGATGAAGTTTCGTGGGGCGATTTCCCTTCAGGCAAGATCGGCGACCTGCGCACCGCCAGCCGCAAGCTTCAAGCCAGCAAGAGAAACATTAGCAAGCCCAGTTGCAGGACCGCCATGGCCCCAGCAATCGGCAGGCTCCAGCGCGGGTAGCTCCCGTGAATGAGCAGCACCAGTGCCGCCGCGAAAACCGTGCCCGCGAACTTGGCGACCAAAAGGTACCACACCTGGCCGCCATTGAGCGTGATTAGCAGTTGTCCCACGGGATTGAGTTCCTGCGTTGGAAGCGTGTGACGATAGTGAAAGGCCAGGTAGCCATCAAACACGGAAACAAAAATCACAAACGACCAGAGGCCGAGAAAAACTGTCGCGCGATGGCGAGCCAGAAGCGTCTTCATACGGTTAAATTGCCCGCTAAGATTCAGCGCCATCGATCGAGCTTCAGCAGGCCGGCCGCCAGGCAACGCTCACTACTGCTCTGGGCAAGCAACGATTGCCCAGTGGTCACCGGCCTTCTGACGAGGGGTGGACCAGCAATGTTTCCATCCGCGCGGCCGTTCCAAACGCACACCGTCCCATCCAGGCCCCACGAGTGCAGCTTGCCAGCGGCGGTGAACTGCAGTCCCACGACCTGTCCCCGGTGGCCGCGCAGCTCGCCAATCCGCTTGCCCGTGGCGACGTTCCAAACCACGAGTCGGCTGGCATCGTGCACTTCGGCGGTGACGAGCAACCGTCCGCACGGCGAAAATGCCAAGGCCCGCGGTGCGCACCCACAGCGGCGCGACGGCACAGTTTCCGGCCATGCCGAATCGCCAGTGGCCCGATCAATCATCTCGAGCCAACCATCGTCGCCAACTCTGGCAATACGTCGCCCGTCGTTGGACACTGCCAACCCTGAGGCTAGACGCTCATATTTCCCAATGAGCCGCAATGTGCGCCCTGCTTTGTTCTCCAGTTCCAGCAGCCGGCCATCCGCGGTATCCACAATCAAGCAACTCGACGATGGTTCGAACGCCCAGCGGATGTTTGCCAGGTCCGGGCGCGACCAACAGGAGATGCCGTCCGCAGCGTTCCAGGCGACAAGTCCCGCAGTGCCGCCCGCAACGAGCACCGTTCCATCGGGCGAACAGCGCAGCTCGCGCATGTTCCCTCCGCGATACGTGCCGAGAAGGACGGGGTGCTCACCCGCACCTGAACCTACCCTGAGAATCCGTTGATCGATGGTCCCGACATAGATTCGGTTGCCATCAGCACTGACGGTTGTGACCTGCGGATCGTAGCTGTCCGGAACGAGCAGGCGCGTCGATTCGCCATCTGACCAATCGTAAAGAGCGACTCGCTGCCAATTTCTTCCCTCCAGTCCCGATTCTCTCCATTTGGTCAGGAGAACGGCGCTGCGGCCGTCGTGCATCGCATGGTGATCGACGATGATGGTCGGCGCGTGGCTGACCATTTGGACGAGTTCACAGGGCAGAAATACGAGTCCGAGTAATGCTGTAAATCCCAGCACCGTGGCGAGTGAAACCGCAATTGCGCCCGCGGGTCGGGCAACCAATGATGAAGCGCTTTGAACGACCGGTTCCAGGAACATGGCTGCCAGCTCCTCACTCCTGCCAACCACCTCCTGCAAATTATAGACATAATGTCTTAAATGTCAACGGCAAGCCGCGCAGCAATGTAACAAGGCGCCAGAAACCGAGATTCCGCAGCGAGCAGAGTCTGTCGAAAGCAGGGAGTGGATGACGTCCCCTAGTGCGACGTTCACCCGCAGGGAATTGCACTCGGACGAGAGTTTGAAAAAGGCGTGTAGCGGTCTATTTCGGAATTCGGAAGGGATGGAGCGCGTAGGTGTCGATGAATTTCGACAGGTTCGGCGTCGGGGCAATCCGTTCCTGGTGGGCGACGAGCGCGTTGCGGAATCGGCCCAACCGCAAGTAGATCTGATAGTCGGCTGGAATCGGCACTCCCAGGTCGCCGAAGTCGCTGTGGCCGGACAGGAACCGCTCGCGGGCGGGCGATTCGGGAATCTGATCGACCCATTTGCCGTCGGAATTGGCCGTCTTCGCCAAACGGTCGAGCAGTGCTCGCTGCTCATCGCTGATCAACTCCAAGCGACCCATCATGACGCGGTCGAGCGTGGCATCGCGCGACAGCGACAGGGGGAGATAGTGATCGGTCCAGACGCGCGGCACCAGGTAGAAGACGCGCAAACCCGGGCTGGTGAAGTACGCCCGCTGCCAGGTCGATAGGAGCGCGGTGGCTTCATCCGCAAATAGGCCGTCGGCGACCAGCGCCGCGTGAATTTGGGCCTCCAGGCGCTGGCGATTGGCGGGGCTGAATTCGCTCGGCTCGAAACGATAGCTGGCGGATGTGAGTTTGGCTGCGGAATCAGCCGTCGCATTGCCACCGTCAATTTTTCGAAACGCACTGCTGCCATCGTGCTTAACTTCGACTAACCAAAGCTGGGGAATGCTGGCTTTCTCCTGGCCTGTGAGCACCTCGCCGAAATTCGCTCGCAAGGTGACTTGACCCGAGTTGCGGTCCACCTCGGCCCATAGCGGCGCGTGCAGATGCCCGACGCCTCGATAGAACAAGTAGCGCTCGCTGTCCCCTTCGACATTGGTCACGTTGGCCGCCTGGACCTTGCGCGGCGCGAGCCAGACATGCTCGTCCGTCTTGGGACCAACTCCGTCGGTTCCCACCTGCAGGTCGTTCCAGGAAAGACTGCTGGTGCTCGCTTCCGTCAGCGAGCTGAAATCGAAACCGCCGGACTTCAGGCGTGCCGTTTCGGCATGTGCCTGCGGATAGAACTCCGTCAACCACCCGCCAAGAAACCGCACCGAAACATCGATGCGCAGCGGCTCGCGCTGGCCGGCCGGGGGATAGAAGTAGATCACCGGCGTTTCCAGCCGCAAAGTCACGGCGGGGTGCTGCTTTGGCGCCCCTTTGCTCCGATAGATCCAATGGTCACTGGTCAGCACGGCCTGACTGAGCAGAAAGCGGTTGAGGTTGTGAACGAACTCGGGCACGGGCTCGTCGTCCACGTTGATGCCGGCGAGTTCGCGACCCTGTTCATCGACGAGCGACGTAAACGTCCCCCATTCGTGCACGACCAGCGGCTCGCTGGCCGTCAAAGAGCCGATCGGGCCGGCGAGGCCCGCAATCAAAGCACAACACACGAGGCCCAATCGACGCGCGGACATGGTCAAGTCCTCCGTAGGGAACCGTTGTGGTCGGGTCCGCGAAGCCGCGGTTCGCCCGGCACAGCCTGGGCTCGCTAATGACCAAATCCTAAGCTTGGCGACATCATTGGAAAAATTGTTAGTATCATAGGACATAACGGTTTTCCCTGTTTTTGAGAGCCGGTCCATGTCCGCCGCCGAACTGCCATCGCTGTCCACCGATCAGGTCGCGGCTTTCGTGCAAGTGGCCAAGCTGGGAAGCCTGCGCGCGGCCGCCGAGTCGCTCTTCATCAGCGAGCAAGGGCTTCGCAGTCGTTTGCTCGCGCTCGAACACCGGCTGGGGGTGGAACTGTACCGCAAGAGTCGCGGCCTCAGGCGGAGGACGCCACTGACGCCCCAAGGCGAGGAGTTTCTGCCGCACGCGGCGGCCTTTCTCGACCGGGCGGTCGAGCTGTGCGAGCTATTCCGCGAGCACCAGGGTCCGCAAGTGGTCCAAGTGGTCGCGAGCCAATACCTGATCGCTTACGTGCTCATTCAAGCGGTCCAGCGATTCCACGCAGCCTTTCCTCACATTCACGTGCGGCTCAGCGCGCGAACGGAACGCGAGATCGAGCACGCTCTGCTTTCCTCGCTGGAATTTTCGTTCGGAGTGGCCGCCCCCTACGAATCGTCGCCGGAACTGGAATATCGCCACCTGTTTTCCATGGACTGGAGCTTGATCACGCCACCGAGTCATCGCCTGGTGAAACGCCGCGCCATCAAGCTGGCCGACATCATTCACTTTCCGCTGATCGTTTATGAACGCGGCTCGACGGGCCGGCAGCATGTGGTCGAGGCGTTTCAGCAGCGCGGCTTGGCGCCGCACGTGGAAATCGAGGCCACCAACACCGACCTCATCGTTCGCATGGTCGAGGCAGGCCTGGGAGTAGCACTGGTGCCGTTGCACACTTCCGGCGCCGTCACACGGGGTCGCCGCGTCGCCATTCGTAGCCTGGGAAGGCAGGTCCGCCCAATCCACAGCGGCATCCTGTGGCGGCGCGGTGAACGACTCTCGACAGCAACGCAGCGACTCCTCGAATTCCTTGGCGCAAAGCCCCCAAGCAATGGACCAGCTAATCCCAGCTTGGCTGCCGCGACGTAGCCACCCCCGCATGAGGGGCTCGCGCGTTGGTGAAACAATTCCGGCTGGGTAACATAGTAAGTACTGTGCTTGTCTTCGAAGTCCGCTCGGACCCAGACGATCGAAGCCCTCTTTAGGGGGATTGGTGAGTGCGTCGGTGCGCCGTAACTGTCTTTGGAATTGCGATTTCGGCAATTTTTCTTGCCGCGTGGCAGGCGTATGCGCAGTCGCCTCCGAATCAACCGCTCGAGTCCAACGTCCAACCGGCGGCGAACAATCCCGGCGGCAGTCCTACGGTTGAAGCCAGCCCGCTCGAAACCTTTCTCCTGCGCGACAGTAAGGGGAACCTGGTGCCGGTCCTCGATCTGCCGTTTGAGGAGTTCGAGCGGCTGTTGCGCATCAAGCGCGGCCTGGCCCCTCCCGCTCCGCCCGGATTTACTCTCGACAAGTTGACAGCAACCGGGACCGCCGAATCGAACCGGGCAGATCTTGAAATCACCCTGTCGATTCGCAGCCGCGAGGCAGGGCTGTTGCGCGTGCCGCTGGGGCTTGAAAAATCGATCTTGCGCCAGCCAGCCAAGCAAGCAGGTCCGGGCGAGCTATTCATCACTTTCGATGCTGCCGACGGCTACGTACTCTGGTTACGCGGAGAGGGCAAGGAGTCGCACGTTGTCACGATTGAGGTGTCGGTCCCGATCACGCCAGCCGGCAGTGAATCGCGTCTGGCATTGGCACTGCCGCGGGCAACGGAATCGTCTCTGCGCCTGAGGGTACCGGCGCCCCACGCCGAGGCGCGCGTCGCGGCCGGCGAAGGAATTGTGTCGTCCAAGGACGAAGGTGGCGGCCATAGTGAACTCACCGTTTTGGGGCCGTCCGGTCGTCTTGAGCTGGCCTGGCAGGCGGGGCGCGAGCCGACCGAGTCGCACCCGGCAGCGATGGAGTCCAGCGGCGAGATCCTGGTCAAAGTGGAAGGTGTAAACCGCATTTCAAGCGACGCCAAACTGCGCGTTCGCAATACGAACGGGGCCATCGCCACCTTTCGAGTTCGTTTGCCAAAGGGAATGGAACTGGTGCCGACCGACAGCGTCGGCTATTCCGTCTCGGTGATCGACGCCGCTGCATCTACTGGTCGCGGCCAGGCGGCCGCGCAGACCGTGGAGGTTGCTTTCGCGCGGCCGCAGACCGGCATTGTGGAGGTGCGGCTGCTCGTCGAACAGGGAGCATCCTTCGCGTCAGGTCCGCTCCAACCAGGCCATTTCGAAGTAGTGGGAGCAGTTCGTCAGCGGGGAACTATCGATTTCAGCGTCGATGGGGACTGGCAGTTGTCGTGGAAGGAAGACAACAGTGTGCGGCGACTCGATCTGCCCGCCGATGCGTCGGCTGCAAAGCTGGCCGCGCGCTATGAGTATTCACGACAGCCGTGCGGGCTGGAGCTGACCGTTGCGACTCGTCCCTCGCGCATCGGCGTGGAACCGGTGCACGTGGTGTATGTCGATGACAAGCAGTTGCGGCTGGAGACAACGCTCAAGTACCGTCTGCGCGGAGCGCGAGCCGCGGCATTGCAATTCGAGTTGGGCCGGTGGCAGCTTGACCGGCTAAGTCCGGGTGAATTGTTTGAGATTTCGCCGCCCGATCCAACCTCGCAGGGTCCGCGGCTTGTGTCCTTTCGTTCCGGCGTCGCCGTACCACAGGAGCTGGAGGTAAAGCTGGAAGCCCACCTTCCGCTCGATCCAGAGAGCGGCGAAGTCCAGTTCGAGTTGCCTCGACCGCTTTGCGACTCTGTTGCTCCAGCAACAGTGATGATCGTGCCCGCGGACAACGTCGAGCTGACGCCACAGAATGCTCGCATCACCGGGCTAGCGCTCGATCCGGCGCCACCGGCGGTTCGATTTCCGGCGCGACAACAGCCGCCGCTGGTGTATCGGGACCTTGCCACGGAGGAGCCGGCATTATTCGCCGCCGATGTCCGCGTGCGAACGCGATGGAGCACCGCCAGCGGACGAGCCAAGGTGCAACTCGACGCGCATGAAATGCACGTTGAACAGCGGTTGGATTACCGCATCGACTACGAAAGTCGCCGCACCTTCGACCTGTTGATCCCGCGCTCAGTGCTCATCGGCCGGCCGCTCCAGGTTCTCCACGGCGATGTGACTTTCACGCCGACTCCCGTGGCCGAAGCCCCGCTGGTGGACGACGCCACGCGATTTCAGGTCGCCACCGATGGCGATCAAATCGGAAACTTCCAATTGATCGTAAAGTACTCGCTGCCATTGCCCAAATGGGATCGCCAAAAGCCGCTGCCGTTGACCATCCCACTGGTCGTTCCGGCCAACGAACCGCATCAGCAACTCGGCGGCCAACAGATCGAGTTCGTCACCTCCGAAGCCCTTTCGGTCAAGCCCGATCCTGCGCAGGGCGACGAATTCTCCCGCCCCACGCCGACCTCGACCGGCAGTCAACAGGCGTACGCCTGGTCGCGGGTCGCACCCAACTCGCGGTGGATCCTCGAGCCGGCCGCCGGCAGCTTCTCGCCCAGCGTCGCCCTGGAAAAGATGTGGCTGCAAACGTGGTGGACGAGCGATTCCCGTCAGGAGCGCGCCGTATTTCGATTGACGACCGATGCCGATCAGTTGCGTCTGAAACTTCCTGCTCGTCCCAGAGCGGAAACCGTGCACGCCGCAGTCAACGGTCAAGCCGTCAAGACCGCGGTGCAACCGCCTGGCACAGTGCTCATCCCGGTTCCTTCCGCCGGTCGTGGGCGGCAATGCACGGTCGAACTTTGGTATGCAATGGACGCCTCCATTTCGGCAAGCGGTTGGACTCGTTCAGAGTGGAGGCCGCCAGCAATTGAGTCTGCCACAGCCCCGCGCCGTTTGTACTGGCTATTCGCTGTGCCGAGCGACCAGTTCCTCGTAGCGCCTCCTGCCGACCTGACCTCGGAAATGGAATGGCAAGGGAAGGGGTGGCCGGTCTGGTCGCGCCCCGTTCGCAGTCAGGAAGAGCTGGAATCGTGGATCGGGGCCAGCCGCCAGGAACCATTGCCGCAGGGCGCTAACCAGTATCTTTTCAGCTCAGTGGGTTCCATTCCCGCGCTTTCGATCTCGATTGCGAGCCGTCGATTGATTCTCGCGGTTGGAGGGGGAGCGGCCCTGATGATCGGCCTTGCTTTGCTGCACGTCCGCGTGTTGCGGCGGCCTGAAGCGGTCCTGGCGATGGCAGTGATCCTTGCAGTATTGGCGCCGGCGTTCCCGGATGTCGCTGTGCTCGCGGCGCAGGCCGCGGGATTGGGCCTCGTCGTTGCGCTAGCGATCGCAATATGGTCGTGGTTCACTTCTGGCCGCGCGACTTGGACCACTGATTCGACGAGCGCTCGAATCTCACCTGCCGAACCGCGATCCACCGACGCCCGCGAACATCCGTCCGAGCGACTTGCGGGCCTGACCACAGCAACGGTCTCCGCCGGAAGTGGCGTGGTGCAGCCCTCCCCATGAATCAACTCCGCCTGATCTGCGCCGCCCTTCTGTTCGGCCTTGTTGCGCTAGGTGGTGTCATTGCGCTAGGGGCGGATCCCGCCGAAGCGATTCGCTACAGGCGAGTCTTCGTGCCGCAGGTTGACCTGGACCGAGTTGTCGGCGGCCTGCTGCCGATGAAGCGGGATGAATTCGAGCGCCGTGTACAACAAACCGAGTCCACGCGCAACCTCGAGCGCGGGCCGCTGGCGGTTCGCATTGACTCCGCCGAGTATTCCGCCCGGCTGGAAGGGGACGCGCTCGTTGCCGGTCGGGCAACGCTGTCGGTGGTGAATTCGGCTTCCGCGCCCCAGCTCCTAATTCTCGACCCGGCGAATCTGGCTCTAAGCAGCGCCAGTTGGATCGGTGCGAGCGCGCCTGCCGCTCGCCTTGGCGTCGATCCTCGCGGACGCCTGGCATGTATGGTCGAGTCAACGGGCACACTGGCCCTGTCTTGGAGCCTCGCCGGCAGGCGCGATCAGCGTGGCGACCTGATGTTGGTGGTTCGACTTCCGCCGAGCCCGCGACATCGCTTGTCGGTCGCCCTGCCACAGGGTTTGACCCTTTCGGCCGATCAGACCATCGTCGCCCGGACGGGTGCCATCGCTGACTCGATGCCTGAGACGGCGGGGTTTGTGATCTGGGATGTTCGTGTTCCCGGCAGCGGCGAAGTTGTACTGCGGGTCAGCGCAGAGCGACCAGGCCCTGAGACGGAGCCTTTGGTGTTGGTCAAGGAGCAATCGACGTACGCCGTCCATCGCGGAGTGATCGACCTCGAGGCGGCATTCGATCTCGACGTGCTGCACAAGCCAGTGGAGCAACTGATTTTGTCTTGCGACGCCTCGGTGGAGCTGCTTGGTATTCGCTACGGCGAAGCGAATTTGACGTGGACGCCGCTGGGGAGCGCTCCTGGCGAGCGACGGATTGCGATTTCGCCCTCGCCGCCACTCTTTGGCGATGTGGACGCGATCCGCGTCGCCGCAGTCGCCAAGTGGGACGGCGAACGCGAAACGCGCCTGCCACGAATTCAAATCGTCAATGCCAACTGGCAGGATGGTCGCGCCACCGTCACGGCAGACGAGTCCTTGCCGGTCCACGCCATCGCGCTTAGCGGCTGTCGCTCCACAGGATTTGTCCCCGCGTCCCCGCTGCGACCGCAGCGGCAATGGCTGTTTCAACAATACATTGCCGGCTCAGAAATCCAAATCGCGCAAACTCAGTCATCCGCAGAGTTGGAGGAACATAGCGCCACCACGCTGGAATTTGGCCAAACACAGGTCGCCGGCGTTTACTCGGCCGAGATTTCCGTCGCGTCCGGCGCGCGATTTGATCTGCATGCCGAAATTCCGCGGGCTTGGATCGTGGACAATCTCGACGTGCAACCTGCCGATGCCCTTGCGGATCGATCCTTGACGAGTCGCCCAATCGCCAATCCACCTGGCGATGTGCAAGTGCTGAGGCTGGCTCTCCGCAAGCCCCTCGTCGCCGGCCGACCCGTACGGCTAACGGTTCGAGCTCACCGCCGCCGGCCGCCCATGGAGCAGTGGCTGCCGGATGGCTTTTTTTCAATAGTGCAACTGGCCCACGTCCGCAACTCGCGGCGGTTGCTGGCCTGGCAAACCACCGATCCGACGGCTCAGTTGATCCTGGCTGGCGACGAACAATTGGTGCGTCTTGACCCAAGCCAACTGGCCTCAAGTGATCAGCGGTTGTTCGAAGCTCCGCCGGTCGGAGAACTGATCTCGTACGAGCAAGCCAATGAGTCTCTGCGCGCGAAACTCGTTGCCGCCGTTCCACGATTCCACGCCGATCTGAGAGCCCGCGCGTCGGTCGAGCAGGAAAACGTGCGCGAATCCTGGAGCATTCTCTGCACTCCCGAAGAAGCCGCGGTCGCCCGCTTTCTGGTCCATTTTCGACCTTCCATCAGCGAACCAGGACAATGGCGCATAGCAGGCGAGGATTCGCGAGAAGCTATCATCCGCGCCCTGGAATCAAGCGCCACGGCCGCCGACGAAAGCGTTTTCGAAGTGGTTCTCGCGCGGCCAAGAAAAACACCTTTTGAAATCACTGCCGAATTCCTCCGCCGTCGCGCCGGGCGGCAGGAGTGTGCGCTGGCGTACGTGCCAGCCGCAGCCTCGCAAACTGGTTGCGTCGAAGTGCACGCGGATCCTGGCACGTCGCTGACGATCGAAACGGATCGTATGCAGCCGGCGCCGCCCCGTAAATCGCCTGAAGTCGAGTCCACGCTGCGAGGTTGCTACCGTTACGAGCCGGGTCAGTCGGCCAGGCTTGAGTGGCATGAACCGCCACGGCAGCAGGCGTTCCCCTTGGCCTGGGTGGATTCATTGGAGCTGACGTCCCGCTATTCAATCGACGGGTCCGGCCTGCATGAGGCGACCTGGAAACTCCGAAATGCCGGTGATGCGCGATTCAATTTCCGTCTGCCGGCCGGCGCTGACAACGTGCAGGCAAGAATCGAGGGCACATCAACAGCGGGACACTTAGTTCCGCGTGAGCAGGACCAATACGCGGTTGCTCTCCCCGATCGCCGTCAGTGCACCATTCTGTTGAGCTATGCGACGCATGATCGAGTTGCAGGCTGGCATTTGAGCGACGTGCTCCGCGACCCCGCGCCGCAGTGCGATCTTCCCATTCTCGCCAGCGCGTGGCGGGTTGAGCTGGCGCCTGGGCTGTTACTCGCCTCATTGGGACAACATCCCGCGCCCGGGCTTGGCAATTTTGATCAGCGATCGCCAGCCGCTGCTGCCATCGAACACGAGCCAAACTGGTCGTCTTACGACATGGACCCGGCGCATGGCACGACACACAATCTGCACGTCTATCTTGGCGCCGTTGTGACCGCTTGGAGTCGGTGTCTGGCGATCGCTGCTGCGGCTTTCGTCGTACGATTCGCCGCCGGCCGCTGGGCAAGCCTGGCGATCGTGTGTGGCATTTTACTTGGGACCTTGGCCGTATTGCCGAAGGAGTTCGCTGCTCTGGTGCTCGGCCCTCTGGGTGGCCTTACGCTCGGCGCTATGTGGCTCCTCGTCATTCCGCGCGGGGACGCTGCGCGGCTAGCTGATGATCGTTTGCGACCGCAGAGCACCGCGAGTCTGATTGGTCCGTCGCTCAGCGCCACTTCGCTGATCCTCATTGCGTTTGCAGTGGCGTTTGGACAGTTTTCTTCTCAGGCGGCGGAACCGGGCAGTCCGGCCTTGCGGCGCGTGCTCATTCCAGTCGATGGCGACCGTCAACCAGCGGGCGACTACGTTTATCTCGAAGGGGAACTGTACGACGCTCTGCTCAAGCTGACGAGCCGATCGGCGCCCGCAACTCCAGATTGCCTGCTGACTTCAGCCGTCTATCGACCGAGCATCACGACTCAGGGGATTGACAAACGGTTGCACGTGGGCGACATCAAGGCAGAATTCGACATCGAGACATTTCGCGCCGATGCCAGCATCGACCTTGGTTTCCAACGCTCTGAGGTGCTGCTTGTCGAGGGTCAGACCCGTTTGGATGGCGAACCAGTGCTCCCCGAATGGCAAGAGAATGGTTCGCGTCTGCGATTTCAGGTGCGCGAGGCGGGCAAGCATCGCCTGGAAATGGTTTTAGGAGCGAGGACCCAAATCGATGGCGGCCGCGAGAGGCTGGAAATCAGCATCCCACGAACCTCCGACTGCCGACTCATACTGCCAGCGAGCGCCAGCCAAATCAGCGCCGAATCGGTTCGCGGATCTCAGAACGAAATTGACGGGGCGACCCAGCGTGTGATCCATCTTGGCCACGAGGGAAAACTCATTCTCCACTGGCCGCGGGGAGGAACCGACGTCGAGGTTCCGGCCCGGATCGAGGCGAAGCAGTTTGTTCTGTGGACAGTTCGGCCAGGGTCCGTCACGGCCACAGGGAAGTTCCGCTTGCGCCCGCTGGGAGGGCGAATCCGGGAGATCTTGATTGACCTTGACCCGCGACTTCGAGTGTTGCCACCGACGGCCAGCGGCACGGCGCTGCGCCAAAGGGTCGAATCGGCGGGAAGCGCAAACGTGCTCCATCTGGACCTGGCCGAACCGGCTGCCGGGGAAATTGAAGTACCAGTTGCCTTCTTGTGGGCCGAATCGTCCGGCATCGGAAACCTTTCCTTCCCGAAGATCGCAGTTCAAGCCGACAAAGTGGCGCAATCTTGGACCGGACTGGCGCTGCGTGGTGATTTGGATTGGACATCGCGGCCAACCGCGCGGCCAGGTGATCCCACGAGCGAGCGCTTTGCTGAAGCCTGGAGCGGGCCCCTTGACGGGCCTGTCGTCGCCTTCGACTCGCTGCTTCCTGGCGCGCTTGCACTATCGATCCAGCCCAGCGAGCCCCACATCAAGGCGAGCCAGCTACTGGAGTGCAGTGTTTCTGCACGTTTGATGAGCGCGCAATACCTTGCCACGCTGACTGACGTGCCTCTCGATACCTATCAGCACCGGCTCAAGGTTTCACCGCAGTTGCAGGTAACGTCGGTTCAGATTACTGCCAATGGCAATGAAGTTTCGGCCGACTGGGGCCAGACTGCGGACGGGTCCCTGCTGATCACGCAGCATCAACCCGCTACCCCGCAACTCGAGCTGAAGCTGCACGGACGAGTAACAATCGAATCTGGCAAGTCAGCGGCAACTATTCCGATGGTGGAGTTCGTCGGCGCCTCCCAGCAGGAGTTGGAATTGCAAGTTTTTCGCCAGACCGACGTGCGGCTGGCGGTCAATGCCGATGCCGGTAGTTGGATCCCGAGCAAAGAGACTCCAGTAGGCCAGTATCAAGAATCGCTCGGCCGACTAGCCGCGTCGTATCGGCAGGTGGCAGGCTCGCCTCTCCGCCCGCTAGCGATCGAGATCGAACCCAATCGCCCGCAGCCCTTTGGGCATCTCCTGGCACGCCTGGTCCCCGGCGATCCAGAGTGGGCGCTTGAGATCGACGCCCTCGTCGAATTGGAGTCTGGCGTGCTCGACGCTCTGCGGTTCGAATTGCCGCCGGGGCTCTCACAACCGCTGACGATCACACCCGCTGTCGAACATGAGGTGATTGCACTGCCGAATCGGTCGGGCCAATTGCTCATCGTCCGCCCGCAGCGGCCGATCGAAGAGCGGCTGCACCTGACGATACGGGGGCAATTCCGCCCGGTCGATGCCCAAACCATTACTATGCCTGCGATCGCAATGCGAGGGGTTCCGCGTTTGCGCCAGTTGGTCGCCCTCCCAGTGCGCTATGGCGGTCAACGAATCAAATGGACGACGAGTGGCCTGCAGGCGATCGATCAGACGGCCCTGCCGGCCGAGGTCGGTGCACTGCCGGCTGGATTCGAATGTTACGAGGCGGTCGCCCCTCGTCCGATCGCGCGGGCTCAGTTGGAGGCCCCGCAGTCGCCAGCCCCACGCATACAAGTTGCGGAGCACACGCTTGAGTTGCACAGCAAGGGGAGCGTGTCCGGGCACACCCGGCTGGAAGTGCTGCCCAACGGCGCGCAGTATCTTGACCTGGTGATGCCACCTGGCGGTCGATTCGTTCATGCGGCCGTTGAAGATGTCCCCGCACAACTCGTCCGGCGCGGGGCGGGCCGCTTTCGCATTGCCACGCTGAGCAGTCCTCCGGTGCAGCGACTCGACGTTGTGTATTCGGCGATGCTTGACCCGGCTGACGCAGCGCATGCGGCCGATTTCGCACCGCCGCGGATTGAAGGGGCAACGATCGAAAGAACACGCTGGACGATCGAACCCGGGGCGATGGGGCCTGTGCGCTGGTCGGAAACCGCTCGCGGAATCAGCATTCAGCCAACTTCTTCCAGCCCGCCCGACAGCGATGCACGGCTCGTCTGGCTGGCCCTGGCAGGGGCCGCCAGCGCGGCTTTGGCATGGGTTGCATCGAGCACAAGTTTGCGAACCTGGTTGGGACGGCAGACGCCCCTTTTGATTGCTGCTGGCGGAGCGCTGTGGCTTGCGGCCGGCCCGTGGCCGTGGTTGGGATGGGGCCCGATCGGCCTGGCAGCCTGGCTGGCCCTTCGGTTTCCCTGGCCAAAGTCGATTGATCGGCCATTGTCGAGCGTGCTGCGGCGGACCAATCTTTCGTAAGCTGGCGAGGCCCGCCGCGCGCTGGATTGCCAGGCACAAGCCGCGATGACCATTGTCCTGCCCGCCACTTCCGAATCACTTCATCAAGCCGCCGATCTCTTGCGGCGTGGCCGGCTCGTGGCGTTTCCCACCGAGACGGTGTATGGCCTTGGCGCAGCCGCGGAGAATGAGTCGGCAGTACGGGCGATGTTCGCCGCCAAGGGGAGGCCGGCTGACCATCCGGTGATTGTGCATCTGCCAGATGCCGCCCAACTGTCTGAGTGGGCCGCGGAAATCCCGCCAGCCGCGAGGCGTTTAGTTGCAGCGTTTTGGCCGGGCCCCTTGACGCTGATTCTGCGTCGCGGTCCGGGTGTGAGCGACCTGGTCACGGGGGGACTCGACACGGTTGGATTGCGGGTTCCGGGCCATCCGGTCGCGCAGCAGCTATTTCGCCTGTTTGGCGGCGGCATTGCGGCGCCGTCGGCCAATCGCTTTGGCCGCGTGAGCCCGACGACTGCACAGCACGTGCTGGATGAGCTTGACGGGCGTGTCGAGCTGATCCTTGACGGAGGGCCGTGCACTATAGGTCTTGAATCGACGATTGTGGACCTTTCGCGCGTCGAGCCGGCGGTGCTGCGACCCGGTGGCATCACGGCGGAGCAGCTTTTTGAGGTACTTGGTCCATTTTCGTCTTCGCCCAGTTCGGAGGCCCCGCGCGTTTCGGGGAGCATGGAGAGCCACTATGCACCGCGGGCGCGAGTCGAACTGCTCAGTCCTGACCAGATTGCCGCGCGAGCCGCGGAGTTGGTCACCCAGGGAAATAGAGTCGCGGTCTTGCTCCGCAACGCCGAGCATCACGAAGCCGAGCCCCATTCGTTTCCTAAGAGCGTGGTGGTGATCTCCCTGCCCAGGGAAGATGTCGAGTTGGCCCGAACCCTCTACGCAACGCTGCGCCGCGTGGACGAGCTGGAATGCGATGTGGCCCTGTCAACGTTGCCGATCGAGCAGGGCCTGGGTATCGCGATCGCCGATCGGCTGCGAAAGGCTGCCGGGCCGCGCGCAGGCGGATAGGGGAATCGGAGGTCGTGAGACTTTTGAAATCGCCATTCCTGATTCCCACACTCCGCGTGGGAGCGAGGGGTCATGGTCGGCACTGCTGGGCAAGGCAGCGGTGGCACCCGGCAGTAGAGCCAACGGCGTAATGGGCGAGCCAGCAATGGCATCCACCCGAGAACCAACGAGCAGGCCGCGGAGCTATTTGGCGTCAAGCGCCTCAATCGCCGACAAGAGACGCTGGCGAATGTCGGCCAGTCGCTGGTCGCCCTCGATCTTGGCGCCGGTGTTCTGATCGGTCACGTAGAACACGTCCACGACCTGGTCCAGGTGCGTGCCGATTTTGGCCTTGCTCACCGACAGTCCCAGCTCGAACAGGGCACGGGCGACCGCATACAGCAGGCCCATCCGATCGTAGGCAAACACGGCGATGATTGTAAACCGCTCGGCCGTGTTATTGTCGATCGTGATTCGCGTGGGCAAGTGCTGAATCGCGGCGCTCTGTTCGGGCGAGCGTTCCTGCCAGAGCTTGCGGAATACGGGCCGGCCGCCGCTGGCGTCTTTGAGCGACGCGACCAGGGCCGAGCAGATTTGCGAGAGCCGCTCGGGCGGCGGCGTGCCAGCGAAGTCCTGGTCCTCGACGTAGAAGCGGTCCAGGACCATGCCCTCGGCCAGCGTATTGATGTCGGCGGAGAGAATCTGCTGCCGCTGGCTCGTGAGGGCGCCTGTGAGCTTATGGAAGATACCAGGGGTGATTTCTTCGTACGTGCCGATGGTGTATTCCGTAGCGTTGCGGTCCGGCAAGTGCCGCCCCCACGCCACAGCATCGCGATGCGGCAGCTTGCGAAGGCGCTCCAGTTCTTCAACAACCTGGCGGGGCGGTCCGGCGAACATGCAACTGGCGGGAAGTGCATAGACCTGCGTCTCCCACCAGGCTACGCCGTCCAGCCGACGGGCCAGGCCGAGAATCTCCTCCCGCCGCGAGCGGAGGCGCTGGCTAG
>Ga0065705_10002121_pt1 | contig 22091 bp, 16 predicted proteins | sample SwibulcommuniRL2_FD_59092 | JGI IMG/M metagenome (GOLD analysis project Ga0065705, IMG submission 59092) | Bulk soil microbial communities from switchgrass field near Rose Lake, East Lansing, Michigan, USA - RL2 Bulk Soil v2 (version 2) | ecosystem: Environmental > Terrestrial > Soil >...
CTGCATGAGGCGGCGCCTACATGGCTGCTAGCGCAGACCGCATAAACGCAGCCACCGACCGGCTAGACAGCCTCATGGAAGAGGCCGATGCTCGCATGCGTGCGGCCATCACCAGTGTGTTCCAGCAGGCTAGGCTTGGGATGGCGTTGGGCACCATCACCAAGCTGGTCGCCTCCATGGCGGAGTTCGGCACCGAGGGCGAGCTAGGCGAGGTCTTGTCAGCCGACATATCGATGGGCAACCTCAGCGAGGCCATGACCGAATCCATTATGGCCGAGATGATGCCGTTGATGGACCGGTCCTTCGACAGCGGCGCCATCGACGCCATCATCCACATGCCGAATGCAGCGGCGATGTACACGCTTGATCCCAAGACCGGCGTCCCAGCCCGGGTTCTGAACCCGCTGTCCCAGGCGCATCTGGCTTCATCCGAGCTAGCCATCAAGGGCGCCTCCAAGGGCGTGATGTCGAAGGTGCAGGCTAGCCTCACTACTGGGTTTGCGGAGGGCGAGCCGATTCCTAAGCTGGCCAACCGGGTGATGCAAGCCGGGATCGACTCTCTTCCGGGCGCAACCTCGATCGCCCGCACCCAGGTGGTGCAAGCCAGTAACGCCGGGTCGATGGCCCAAGCTCGACTGTTCGCCCCCTATGGCCAGGTTACCAAGGAATGGCTGAACACCAGCGACCGGCGCACCCGAGCGTCCCACGTCAGGGCTGGTGGCCAAGAGGTCGGCCTGGACGAGAAGTTCGTGGTCGGCGGCTGGCATCTGGATTTCCCGGGCGACCCGACGGGGCCACCGTCCGAGGTCCGCAACTGCCGGTGCACAGTCCTGTTTGAAGAGGCGCCGATAACGGACGTGTTGCCTCCGCCCGAGCCGAATGCCGTCCCGCAGACGCTCCCGTCCGACCTGCCCGAAGAGCGGGTTGAGGGCATGACGCTGGAAGAGCGGCAGCAGTGGGTCGCTGAGAACCTCGATGATTACATCGGTAAGGACTTCACCACCAGGTTGATCAGCAACAACGGCGGCGACGTCCGGGACTTCATCCAGTCCGACCTAGACGTCGAGGACTGGCTGAAGCAGAACGGGATCACCAAGCTCTACGATAAAGACATCGTACCCGAGCAGGTGATCAACCTGGGCAACGCCCGGACCAATATCCGCAGCCAGATGGCGGCAGAGTCGATTCACCCCGAAATCCGCACGTTCTTCGCCGAACAGAACAAGAGCGCCAGCTTCTTGGAGCGGCGCAACCAGGGCGACCTCGGCGGGTTTGAGCGCTACCTGAGCGACCTGATCGCCAAGGGCGACGACATGTCGATCGACAACTTCCGAGGCGCCTCCCACTACTACGGGTTCGTGGTCGACGACCAGGAGCTTACCGACCTGTGGACCAAGCAGCTATCCTGGAGCCGTGGACACTCGAGTGACCTTGAAATCCACGGCGGCGACCTGACCCAGGGATTTCGGCAGTTCTCCACCTGGGCCGATCAGGACGCATGGTACGACGAGCACTTCGGCGCTTCCTGGGAGAAGGGCCGTAAGACCACTATCAAGAAATGGCTCACCAGTACCAAGGGCGACAACGACATGATGATCAACGCCTACAAGCGGGGGTTGACCGAGGACGAGTTCAATACCATGGTGGAAGAGACCCGAGCGGCGCTACCCAGTTACGAACAAGCCGGGTTCAAAGCCGGGTCGTATAAGGACGTCCAGGCCATGGCCGCCAAGATGGACAGGCTCATGGAGGATAGCGTCCTGCCGGAGGACACGATCCTGTGGCGTGGTCTCGCCCGCAACACCGACGCCGGAGCGGATAACACGCTGTTCGACGCCATGGATTCCTACATCGAGGCGCACGGCGACCTGCGGGGGTTTGAGTTCGCCGATAAGGCATACCAGTCCACGTCGGTGGACCCTCAGGGTACGGCGATGTTTAGCGGCGGGGGCGCTGGAACGGCAGGCGGCGCCCTGTGGAACGAACGAGACATCGCCCAGGTGGGCAGGCCCAACCTGGTCATGCGTATTCTCGCCCCTGAAGGCACCCATGCTGCTCCTGTGTGGAGGGCTGCCACATCCTATGACTTCGAACGGGAGGTTTTGCTTGCCTCCTGTACGACCTTCAGGGTAGTCTCGCATGATATCATGGGGCTGAGGAACAATCAGGCCCATCGAGTCACGGTTGAGCTTATCCAAGGGGAGTGCCCGCCGTGAGCAGCATCATTCAGAAATGGGCTTACCTATCCGGGATGTCGTTTAAGGGCGACGGCGGATGGCAGGTCGTCCCTGCAACCAAGGGCGATAACCCGATCCTGCGTACTCTCGATCCACTTACACTCGTTGCAGCAGCGGAGGCACCAATGCCCTACCACGTCACCCAAGATGCCGAGGGATGCGACGGCTGGGCTGTCGTCAAGGACGCAGACGGCGAGGTCATGGGCTGCCACGCCACCGAGGCGGACGCCAACGACCAGATGGCTGCCCTGTATGCTAGCGATCCGGAGGCCAGTCTGGAGATGGCGGCAAACGTGGCGCCCCCGTTCCAGACCGGCGAGGAGTGGCGGGCTGTGGTGGCGCCCGAGGGCGTCGAATCTGGCGACTTCCCTCGACGGGAGTTCGCTCCCAACAGCCTCACCACTCGGGAGCTTCCGCTGCCGCTGCGGGATGTGGTGACCGACACGGGCGGCCACAACGGGGCCGTGATCGTTGGCTCCATGACCCGGCAGCTTCGGCAGAACGGCAAGGTCTGGGCGTTTGGGCACTGGGACACCAACCCCGATGCGGTCGAGGCCCGACGCATGGTCCAGACCGGAATGAAGCGATGGGTGTCCGTTGACGCCGACGACATCGAAGAATCGGACGTCGAACTGGTCTTCCCGCCCGAAGCGGAGATGGACGACGAGCTTGGCATGATGCTTGCCATGCCGGAGAAGGAGCTTTACCACCACGCCCGCATCGCTGCCTTGACCATGGTCCAGATTCCTGCCTTCCAGGAGGCTGTGATCGAGGACATCAACATGGACACCCCGGCGGCGACCGGCTCCCCCGAGACCGACACCCCCGTCTACCGGGTCGACGAGTCCGAGCACAGCGGCGCCATGGTCGCCCTGGTCCCCGATCCGGATTCGATCGACCGGCTGGCCGTCGAGGGCGGACTTACCCCCGATGAACTGCACATGACGTTGGTGTACCTCGGCGATGCCGACGCCCTGGACGAACCGGCACGGGCAGCGATCCTCGCCGCAGCCGAGGGCCACCAGCGCACGGGGCCGGTCGCAGCCAGGGCATTCGGAGCAGCGATCTTCAACCCCGATGGGGAAGACCCTGCCTCGGTTCTGGTTCTGGAGGCCAACCAGGCCCATCAGATCCGGGCCGACCTGATCGCCCAGGTCGAACACCTGATCCCCGAGGACGCTCACGACTTCATCCCCCACACCACCCTGGGCTATCTGAACGAGGGCATGTCTTCGGCCGCCTTCGAAGAGGCGGTCTCCAAGGTGGGCGACGTCACCTACGACCGCCTGCGGGTCGCCTTCGGAGGCGACATCACTGATTACCCGCTCGATACCGAGGACCTGGGCCTGGTTGCTTCGGCGTTTCCGGTCGACCCGCCGGAGGAATGGTTCCAGAACCCCAACCTCGACGGCCCCACCCCGTTCACGGTCGACGAGTCCGGCCGGGTGTATGGCCACCTGGCCACGTGGGGGACCTGCCACACCAGCATCCAGAACGCATGCACCACCCCACCCCACGAGGACGAGTTCTCCTATTTCCAGCTTGGGGAGGTAGTGTGCGCCTCGGGACAGCGGAAGCCGGTCGGGCAGATCACGATGGGAACTGGTCACGCCGGGGCGTTCCTGAAGCAGCTTGCTGCGGCGGAGCACTACGATAACACCGGGACGGCCGTGGCCGACGTCGCTGCCGGTACTGATTCACACGGGATCTGGCTGGCTGGTGCTGCCCGGCCGGGTCTGAGCGAACCCCAGCTACGGGCACTGCGAGCCGCCAAGCTCAGCGGCGACTGGAGGAAGTTCGGCGGCAAGCTCCGCCTGGTTGCCGCCCTGTGCGTCAACGTCCCCGGGTTCCCGATTCCCCGACCGACCATGGGCATGAACCATGGCGAGCAGGTCTCCCTCGCTGCTTCGGGCGTGGTGGTCGAGGCGGTCGAGGTTCGGTCGCCAGACATCGGCTTGCTGGCCGAGCGTGTGGCGGCTAGCATTGGGCGAGACACCAAGAGCCAGATCAACGATCTGGCCGCTCGACTCGGGAGGTAGATGTGGCTTGCGGTAGTTGCGGAGGCGCCAAGGCCCGCCAGACCATCACGTCAGCAGACGCCGAGGCCATGCGGCAGGCCAAGGAAGCGGGGGACAAGTACCTGGTGACGGCCCCGAGCGGAGACACCCTGTACTCAGGGTCGAGCTACACGGCGGCTGCTCGTGCCCGGCGCAGCGTCTCCGGCGCTGCGATGGTCAGCGTCCGGTCCGGCTGATGTGGGCGTTCGCTAAGTGGTGTGGGCGGGTGCTCCTATGGTTCCTGTTCCTGCCTGTGGGTCTGTGGCGGTCCTACCGACACGGCGCCACCAAGCGGACGGTCAAGGCGGTACGGGACAACATGTATCCAGTGGATGAACTCGCTGATTGGCGTGATGTGGGCCGGATGCCGCCCCCGCCCCCGCCACGGCATACTTGACGTATACGACGGGCGGAATCGAGATGGCGACAACTTCCGACATCGTGCTGGCCGCTGTGACGGGCACCCCAGCGATGGTCGCTGCTTTCCTCGCTTACAGAGCATCGCAGCATGCTTCTGAGGCGAAAAAGGAAGCCAAAGCAGGCCGCATTATTGGGCAAGCGATCGACAAGGCCGTCAACTCCCGACCGCCTGGCCAATCCACGATCGGTGACGACGTGACGTCGATCTTGGAACGACCGGCCGACTACCCCACACCACCCGAAGCTATTACTTGACACGGGGGCAATCCTCGTGTTTTAATGGGGGTATGGAGACCACCAACACCACCTGCAGCGGATGCTGGGACGAGTCCTGCACCGATTGCAACCCCGAGCAGAAGACCGAGGCCAACGGCTGGCACGGCACCCCGAGCGCCCTGCATGGTCGTGGATCCGCCATCGTCAACCCGGCGTCTGAGAAGCAGGTCGACTATCTGCGGTCGTTGTGCACTCGGACCGGCGAGCCGATGCCCGCCCTGCCCATCGCCAAGGCCGAGGCCAGCCGCCTGATCGACCGCCTGGTCAAGCTCCCGAACAAGGCGGGCACGACCGGCGCCAGCGACGCACAGGCTAACTTCATCCGCTCCCTGTGGGCTGACAAGGGCATGCCTGGCGACGTCGAGGCCGTCATCGCCGCCCTGCCCGACAAGCGCACGGCCAGCGCCATGATCGACAACCTCAAGTCGCACGAATCGTTGCGTCCCGAGCGCCCCCAGGCCGCCGAGCTTGAGGACGGGATCTACAAGATCGACGGCCAGGTCCGCAAGGTCTACCACACCGTGCATGGCAACAACACCCAGGTCGCCAAGGCGTGGGACGAGGACAGCCGGAGCTTCGAATACGTCGGCAAGCGTGGCCTGAAGGGCCTTACCCCCGCCCACAAGATGACTCTGGCCGAGGCCGTCGAGTTCGGTTCCATCTATGGGATCTGCTGCAACTGCTCCCGGACCCTAACCGATGAGCACAGCATCGAAGCCGGAATCGGCCCGGTGTGCGCAAAGCGGTTCGCATGAGCCAGAACGCAGCCGACCGGGGGGACTGGAGGGTCCCCCCGGCACTTCCTCACGGCCCGGTCTACGATCCTCCTCGGGTGATTTGGAGGGATCCCAAGTACTGCAGCCAGACGTGCATCACAGCGGGCGATTTGCTTCCTGGCTATGGCACTGAGGTCGTTTACCCCGACCCCCGGTGCTTGGTACATGGGGATTGGGAGACGGATCTTGACATCGAGACAACGATGTGGTTGAATGGAGCCATGACCACCACCGTTCTCTTCGAAAACAGCGACTACGACCTGACCGACCTGGAGGATCGCTTCGACCTGTACCGCCAGGCCGATGGTGTCCCCACCCTCGACCGGGGTCTGCACCTGGTCTTCGACGAGCAGATGGACCTCATGCAGCCGACCTGCTCGATCTGCGACGGTCTCGGCCACGGATATCCTGGCGCCGGACCTTGCCCCCTGGAAGAGCGGGGCGAGGAAGGCGTCCCCTGGTGGGCTAGCTGAACAAGCGCCACCCTCCATCACCAGGGTAGGTGCCCCCGGGGTGGTGCCCGGGGGCACCGTCATGTCCAGGCATCTCCGTGGCCTTCCCTTGACCGCCGGGTGCTTACATAGCCTGGAACCTGCTAGAGGCCAAGGGAAGCCAACGGAGATACCTCCCTGGGGCTTCGGTTTCACGGTGCCACCCCGGTCTTGACGGCCAGGACGGGTAGCTGGTACGATACCCCCCAATCGAACCTCGGCCTGCATAGCTGGCCAGGCAATCTACCGACCTAGTTCGGTGGTCACAGTCTCCTGTTTCCGTCCGAACTCCCCAGGGAGGGTAGATACCATGGCCGAGAACGAGTCGTACGAGTTCCTCCCCGAGGACATCTCCGACTGGACCGACCGGACCAAGCTGGAAGAGGCCAAGGCAGCCGCACTGGCCGCCTTCGACGCTCTCAAGCCCGAGGCCAAGACCGCCGAGGATCTGGTCGCTCTGCAGGCCATCGCCGCCGACGTCGACAAGATCGACGAGCAGGTCGCCAAGATCGACGCCCAGGAGGCCGAGATCCAGGAAGAGCTTGCTAAGCTCGAAACCCGGGTTCGGCCCCCTACCGCCGAGGGCGATGGCGAGGGCGACGAGGGTGCTGGCGACGGCGACGGCGCCGAGGACGGCGAAGGCGAGGGCACCGAGCCTGGTGAGGGCGAGGGTGCGGAGGCCGAGGGAGAACTGGTGACCGCCAGCGGCAAGGGCCGGGTCAAGGTCAAGGCCGAGGATGTGGTCTATAAGGGGCCACGCAAGATCAACATCCCGATGTCCGAGGCTCGCAAGAACATGCCCGAGCCGGACTTCGACGCCAAGCCTGTGGCGTCGATCGTGGCCGCAGCCAACATCCCCGGCTACCCGGTCGGCGGCGACATCAGCGACATCCGCAAGCTGAGCGAGGCCGCATCCGCTCGTTCCCGGTCGCTCCCCGCCAACGGCAGCGGCGGCGAGCACATCATCGCCAGCATCGATCGCAGCCTGGACGGTCTGCCCACGGTCACGCCGGAGACGACTCCGGAGGAGTGGGAGGCGATCCACAAGCAGATCAGCGACCCGGAGCTTCTGGTCGCCGCTGGTGGCTGGTGCGCCCCGTCGCAGATCACCTACGACTTCTTCAACATCGCCTGCTCCGACGGCCTGATCGACCTCCCCACCTTCCAGGTGCAGCGAGGCGGCATCCGGTTCCCGGTCTCGCCGTCCATCTCCTCGGTGATGAGCGACATCTGGCTCTGGACCGAGAGCAACGACATCCTGGCCGTGACCGGCGCCGGTACCAAGCCGTGCGCCCGTCCTGCCTGCCCGTCCTTCATCGAGGAACGGCTGGACTGCCACGGCCTGTGCGTCACGGCGGGCAACCTCACCGAGCGGGCCTACCCCGAATTGATCGACAACCACATCCGGCTCACCATGATGGCGCACGCTCACGTCATCAGCCAGCGGCACATCGCCGAACTGGTGGCGGGGTCGACGGCGGTCAGCATGGTGTCCGGCACGGCGAGCGAACTGAGCGCCTCCTGGGGCATCCTCAACTCGATCGACCTGCAGGTCACGGACTACAAGCTCAAGTACCGGATGTGCGAGGGCGACGTCCTGGAGGCGGTGTTCCCGTGGTGGACCGTCCCGCTCATCCGGGCCGACATTGCCAAGCGCAACGCCTACGACGACCCGTTCAACGTCACCATGGCCGAGGTCCGGGCCTGGTTCGACCTGCGGCAGGTCCGAGCGCAGTTCGTCCAGGACTGGCAGGTCGGCTCCGGCAGCTTCCCGGGTCAGGCCACCGCTCGCACCGACTGGCCGACGGCTCTCCAGTACCTCCTGTACGCAGCGGGCACCTGGAGCAAGGGCGCCGGTCCCACCATCGACCTCGGCGTGGTGCGTGACAGCACCCTCAACGCCAAGAACGACCACACGGCGGCCTGGACCGAGGAGTGCAACCTCGTGGCCATGTACGGGCACGAGAGCCGCCTGGTCACGGTCGCAGTGGATGTGGCGGGCGTGTCCGGCCTGCAGGCCGACATCAGCGATCACCCCTGATCCTGAGGGGGCGTGACCACTATCGACGTCGTAGGGAAGGAGGAGTAAGGGAATGCCGATCACCCTGGCACGGGTTCCGGTTGCTAACCCGACCCGAGCGCCCCTTCCTTACGGCCTGCTCTCCGTGGCTCAGTCGCCTCCCGGCGGCGGTGTCCATTGGCAGAACGGAGTCCGGCTGCAGCCCGAGGCGTGCGGGGCTGCGTCGAGCACCGTCGATCCTTGCCCCACTCCACCGGCTGACAAGACCCCGACCGTGACCGACCTGGCCATCCGGGGGTCGGAGCCGTTCACGGTCTATTCTTGGGTTGACTGCGATGACTTCGGCGACAATGGGGTTGCTGAAGGAGTCGTCAGGCGGGCGCTGGAGTGGGGCGAGGGTGCTGCTGTCGAGCAGGTGTTCTGGACCGGCAACTTGTCGCCCACGGGCGGCGGTCAGACGGTCGAACCGCACCTGGCCGAGGACACGGCGGTCATCGCTGATGGCGATGTCCTGCAATCGGCGGCGACCGTGGTCGGCACGGCGGTCAAGCTCAAGCTGGCGCTGGGCCAGTTGGAGGATGCGCTAGCCGACTGCTACATGGGCCAGGGCGTTATCCACGTCCCACGGATCATGGGTCCGTTCCTGTCCGATGGCGGGATCGTCACCAAGCAGGGCACCCAACTGATCACCCTGAACGGCAATCTGGTGGTGCTGGGCACCGGCTACACCGGCAGCAGCCCAGCGGGCGTGGCCGGAACCAACTCCTCGATGTGGATGTACGCCACCGGCCAGGTGGTCATGCTCCGCTCCGATATCGATGTTCCTGACTTCCCATCTTCGTTCAACCGGGCGAAGAACGACCTGGTGATGATCGCAGAGCGCACGTACGTCCTGGCGTGGGAGTGCTGCCACCTGGCGATCCCCGTGGATCTCACGACGAGCTAGGAGGCACGATGACTGCCCTGTGCGCAACCCCGATCAAGGCTCGTCTGATGCGAGTCATCCGTCTGGATACCTGTGGTGTGCCCGTGTCGGGTGCCGGGTCCCTGATCGTCAGCAAGGGATTCGTATCGATCGAGGTCGCTCCCGAGTACGAGGACGGCCAGGAGTTCATCGTGAAGAACGCCAACGGCGACTTCTGCGTGAACGAGAAGGACCCGAACTCGCTCAAGCGGGTCGGCCTGACCATGAACTTCTGCGGCGTCGACCCCGACCTCATCGCCATCATCGCAGGCGAGCGAGTCCTCACCACGGGCGCCCCCGCCACCGGGACCGGCGTGGCCTTCGGCGAGGGACTCCTCACCGCCAGGTTCGGCCTGGAGGTCTGGCAGCCACTCGCAGGAGCTTCGGCCTGCTCCGGCGGCAGCCCGCTCTACGTGTACTGGGCGTTTCCCAACGTCGGCAACTCCAAGATCGGCAACTTCTCGTTCCAGCTTGGGACGTTCAACTTCCAGATGGTGTCGGACACCAAGCCTGCAGCGGTCCAGTGGGGGGACGGACCTACCAGTCCTCCCTACCTGCCTTCGGCGCTCACGAACGATGAGCACTTCGCCTTCAACATCACGGGGGTTACTCCTCCGGCCGAGACCGGGTGCGGCGCCGCTACCCTGACGCTTAGCTGAGGTAACTCGCCGTGCCTTTGGAGACTGCCGCACTCAACGCCGGGGCCGACGGGGTATCGGGCGTCATCGGTAAGGTGTCGCTGCATACCTCCAACCCCGGCGGCACGGGAGCGAACGAGGTCTCCGGCGGCGGCTACACCCGCCAGAACATCACCTGGGCAGCAGCGTCCGGTGGTGTGGCGTCAAAGTCGGGTGGCGACATCGCCTTTGTCGGCCCTGCGTCCCAGGCCATCACCCACGTGGGGTTCTGGACCGCAGCCAACGCATGGCGGGGATCGGTCGTGCCGACAGGCGACCTCGCCTTCAATGCTGCTGGCCAACTGTCGTTGACGGCTGCGACGATCACTGCGACAGGGTAGCCCGTGCCGTCGCCTGCATTTGCGGCGATAGGTACGCAGTACCAAGCCAGCGGCACCACCATGGTTGTGGGTGCGCCAGCGAGCATCGCTGTCAACGACATCCTGCGGTTCTCTGCGTTCGTCGACAGCATCACGGAGACGTTCACTGTCACGCCGTCAGGCTGGGTGCAAGCTCCGAACTCGCCGGTCACCGGGCCTGACAACCACCGCTTGCACATATGGTACAAGCGGGCTGTGGCTGGCGATGTGGGAGCCACCACGTATAGCTGGACCAAATCCGCCGGTGCGTACGCCAACGCAGCGATCGAGCGATACACAGGAGCTATCACCACCGGTAGCCCCTGGGACGTCACCCGTGGGGTGGGCAGCAACGTATCTCAGACCACCACCGAGGACGTCGCTGTCACCACCACAGTGGTTGACACGCTGCTGTGCTGGACCGGCACCGACTGGAGCGGCGGCAACTGGACCCCACCCACCGGGTTCACAGAGCGCCGGGACACTGGCGACAAGGTATGCACATCGGCAGATAAGCCACAGGCAGCGATCGGTGGAAGCGGAGCGATAGTCGGTACCTGTGCAACCGCCGACAAGCGATGCGCCTGGGTTGGCGCCCTAAAGTCGCCTGCAGCCAGCACCCCACAAATCCAAGCCAACGCCCCTGTTGCATTCAGCCTCGGCGCCTCGTCCTCGTCTCCCCACAACCTGGCCGAAAACACACCCGTTGCTTTCAGCCTCGGAGCTTCGGCTGCATCGGCGCATCGCCTGACCGAAAACACCCCGGTCAGCTTCGCCGAGGCAGTCAGCACGGCCGCTGGCCACGTGCTGGGGGAGAATACGCCGATCAGCTTCGCCCTGTCGGCTATGACAGATGCGCCAGGTGGGCCGTCGCTCATCGGCGCCAACGTGCCGCTGACCCTCAACCTGACGGGCATGACCGGAACCCACCATTCGGTCGGTAGCGCTGCTCCGCTGAGCCTTGCCGTCGGTGCTAGTATGGGGACCACCCGGAGCGTCGTAGCGTTCACGGGTCTCAACTTCACGATGTCAGTCCGGGTTTCCGATCCCGAGGAGGAAGGTGACTGGATGCCGTGCTCTCCCTGGGAAGTGACCTGGTGCTGCCCCGTGGATACCTTCTCGCCCGCAGCTACCGGCCTGGCAGCCCAAGCGGCCACCGAGGTCCTGTGGGGCCTGTCCGGCCGCCAGTTCGGATTCTGCGATGCCTGGATTCGACCGTGTAAGCAGGCGTGCCTTCAAGGCCCGGCCGCTGGGTGGCCTTGGCCAGACGACGGCGACTGGGTGCAACCAGCCCTGCTCGACGGCGAGTGGCTCAACATCACCTGCGGGTTCTGTCGGGGCGACTGCGGTTGCAGCAGCGCCGAACAAGTGACCCTCCCCGGCGTGATCGAGGCCGTGCTGGAAGTCCAGGTCGATGGCGTGGAGGTTACCGGGTTCCGGCTCGATGATCACCGTATCTTGGTCCGAACCGACGGCGGGAAGTGGCCGCTGTGCCAGGACTGGAACCTCAGTGGTGGCCTAGGCACCTGGTTCATCCTCACCCGGTTCGGCAAGCCCGTTCCCGCCATCGGCCTGCTGGCCGTGTCGGAACTGGCCACGGAGTTCCTCAAGGCGTGCAAGGGCGACCCCACCTGCAAGCTCCCACAGCGGGTCACCAGCATCGACCGCAACGGGCTGACCATCGCCCTGGATGACGTTCAGTCGTTGCTGCGACAGGGCCAGTTGGGGCTGACCCTGGCCGATACCTTCATCGCCACCGTCAACCCTCACGGCCTGGCCCAACGATCCAGGGTGTACTCCCCTGACATCATGTCCCCACGAGTGGTCCTTCCTCCTGTATGACCCCGAGCGATCATCTCATCATCACTGATCTGGTTCGCAGCCTCCTGGAGTGTGCACGTCAGGAGTTGGTAGAGCTTGATCCCACGTGGGATGGTCGGGTCTGCATGAACCCGTACTCGGTGCCAACCAGGGATGACTGCTGCAAGGGGCAGCTTCAGGGCACGATCGAGCGGTACTACCCATCCACGTCCTTCCCGATCGAGGATTTCGTGGCCCAGCCGTGCCAGGCCGGGTACTTCGTCGCCGACGTCATCATCAGTGTCCTCGGTTGCCTGGTCGGCATGGGCCACCACGGCGAGGCTCTGCCGTGCGACAAGCTCGACGACGCCCACGACCAGATGGTACAACAGGCGCAAGCCGTGTGGAAGGGCGTTACCTGTTGTCTCATGAACACCGACGTCGAGTGGGTGTACCGGTCACAAACTCCGCTCGACAATGAACAGGGTGGATGCATGGGCACCGACCTGGCGATCACGGTCGGCATCCCGGTGGGGTGTCCCTGTGGCTAGCCGGGTGATCATCCACAAAGCCGAAATCGACTCGCTACTGACCAGCCCCCAGGGTCCTGTCATCCAAGACCTGGTGCGTCGAGGCCGCAACGTCGTTAACCGGGCCAAGCGGAACGCCCCCGTCGACAGCGGCAGGTTGCGGTCCGACATCTCTTGGGAGCTTCGCCACGATAACGTCCCCTTCATTCGGGTAGGCAACTCGGTCGACTACTCACTCAACGTCCACGAGGGAACCGGCATCTACGGCCCTACGGGACGACCCATCCGGCCCCGTAGAGCTAAGGTGCTTCGGTTCAAGGTCGGCGGTAAGGTGATTTACCGCCCCCAGGTCCGAGGCGTCCGGGGTCGGCCTTACCTGCGGAACGCACTAGCGGCCGCAGCCGACTGAAAGGCAACCACATGAGCAGCCAAGAAATCATCGGGTTCGTCGAGGACTTCTCCGAAGAGGGAGAAGACATACCGCCGATCCCATTCAAGATCGACAACGAGGTCTACTACGTCGCCGGGGAAGCCCCCATCGGCGCCATGTTGGACCTTAGCAGCCTGGCCGCCTTCGACACCCACACCAAGGACGTCATGGCCATGGCTAAGGCGACCACCACGCTGATGAGCTTCCTCGACGCTGTGATGATGCCCGAATCTGCGGTTCGGTTCGCAGCCCGGATGCGTTCGCCGATCCGGCCCATCCGTGCCGCTCAGATCATGCGCATCATCCGTTGGTGCGCCACGATCTACTCGGGAAAAGACCGTACGGCGCCACCTGTCTCCTCACCGGATGGCTCCGTGACAACTGGGCCGAGTTTGACGGATGGTGCTGTTCCTGCGGGGTCAACCCCGCCAAGCTTCACGTAGCCCGCCTACTGAACCTGGTCTACTACTACCTGACACGCAATGCCAACGCCGAACAGAAGCGGGAGTTCGATAGGCAACTGGAGTGGGCGGATATGGCGCATGCAAGTGAAGAGAGGCCACCCGCCTGGTTCCCGTCAGACGAAGAGGCAGCACAAGACAGCCTGGCAATGGCGAGGGCGCTGGGCTTGCAGGTGAATCTCAACTAGGAAGGAGGAGGTCGTGGCCGGTCCCATCAGCGAGGCATTTGTTGACATCCGACCCGACTTCCGTCATTTCGACGCTGAGGTCCGAGCGGGCCTGCGTATCCTCCAGAATGAGGTAGACGACGCAGCCTCCGACGTCGAGCGGGAGTTCCGGGAAATGGCCCGGAACGCCAGCTTGGCGTTGGGGCGCATCGGTGATTCCAGTGAGTTCGAAGAGATAGCCGCTCAAGCTCAGATAGCGGGCGAACAGGTCGAATCCGCTTTCTCCGAAGCGGCACGTGGGTCAGACGAGTCGTTAGGCGACATTGGCGGCGGCAGCTTCATCCCCGTCACTACTGAAGCTGAGGTGGCGGGCGAGAGCGTCGAGCACAGCTTCGGCGAGGCCGCCCGGCAGTCCAACAACCACCTGCGTACCATCGGCTTGATCGCCGGTGGTATCTTTGCTGGGATTGCGGCTGCCGCTGTAGCAGCTACTGCAGCCATAGTCGGGTTCGGTGTCCTGCAGGCCAGCAGCCTGGAGCAGACCACGGTTGCCTTCACCGGCCTGTTGGGGTCGGCCGAAGAGGCGGGTGCCTTTATCCAGGACCTGCAGGACTTCGCTGCTACCACCCCATTTGAGTTCCAGGGCCTAGCGGAGGCAGGCCAGAAGCTACTCGGTGTGGGGTTCGCAGCCCAGGACATCATTCCCGACCTGACTACTCTCGGCAACGTCGCTGCTACTCTGGGCGTCCCGCAGGAGAACATCGAGGGCGTCATCACGGCTATCGGCCAGATTCGTGGCCTGGGCAAAGTCACGGCCGACAACCTCAACCAGATATCCAACCAGCTTCCCGGGTTTAACGCCCGGCAGGCCATCGCTGTCGGCCTGCAGCAGGAGCTTGGTATCTCCGCTGAGGAGGCGACGGCGAAGCTCGAAAGCGGGTCTGTCGACGCAGAGACCGGCATTCGCCTCCTGCTGGGAGCGATGAACGAGTTCCCCGGCGCAGCGGGTGCCATGGAACGCCAAAGCCAGACCCTCCTCGGCCTGTTCTCCACCTTCAAGGACACCATCAGCATCACGCTGACTGAGGCCGTGCAGCCGCTTATCCCGTTCCTCAAGGATACGCTGGCGCAGGCAACCCCGCTCATCCAGGAGGCGCTCAACTCGATCGCACCTGCTGCCATCGCCCTGGCTGGCGACGTCGGCCTGGCCCTGGTCGAGATTCTACGGGCCATCGGTCCGGGCCTGGGGGACATCCTGGGCGGGATTTCACGGGCGATCCGGGCACTTAGCCCCCTGATCGAGGGATTTATCTCCGCCCTGGGTTCCGGGCTTAGTGCGCTGGCCCCGCTCTTTGAGTCCATCGTCGTGGCTTTGGCGCCGGTTTTCACGGTCATAACCAGCCTCATCCAAACTGTGCTCCCGCCGTTGGTGACGGTGTTTGACGGTTTGGTACGGGCTATTACCCCCGTTCTCTCCGCCCTGGGCGGCGCCTTCGTTCAGATCATCACGGCACTGTCGCCGGGCTTGAACGCCCTAGCCGCCGTGTTGGTGGAAGTCGGCAATGCGATCGGTGCGGTACTGACCGAGGCGGTCATCGCTATCACTCCCGCCCTGGTCGACCTAGCGACCGCCTTCAGCGACCTGCTGGTGGCCGTGGCTCCGATCATCACGGGGTTGATCCAGGAGTTCACTCCTATCCTGGTCAAGATCGTTCAGATCATCGGCGGGGTATTCGCTGCCAGGATGGATCTCATCACCGGTCTGTTTGAGGCGCTTGCCGAGATCCTGGTCGAGGTTGGCCCCGCTATCCTCGACATCGCAGCCGCTCTAGGTGACGCCCTGCTCCAGGTGCTCGACGCCATCGCCCCAGTCCTGCCCGATTTGGTTCAGGCATTCACAGATATAGCCCTGGCGTTCGCAGACATCCTGGTGGCGCTGGCCCCGTTGCTTCCCCCGCTGGCCGAGCTTGTGGTGCTGCTAATCGAGAAGATCGGCGCCCCTACGCTGGTCCTGATTGCCGAAGCGGTGGCGACCCTGGCTGGCGCATTTGCCTGGCTAGTCGAGAAGGTGGCCGAGGTCGTCACCTGGCTGGCCGACCACCTGGGGCCTGCATTTAGCACGCTGTGGCACGAGGTCATCGAGCCATTCGCCCAATGGATTTCCGATACCTTCGGGCCTGTGTGGGATGCGCTGGTCAAGATCTGGAACGAGAACGTCAAGCCTGCCATAGATGCCATCGTGGGCGGCTTTATAGTGATGTGGCACGAGATCCTGGAGCCGTTCATGGGATTCATCACGGATACCGTGGTCCCCATCTTCGGCGCCTTGGCTGCGACCCTGATCGGCCCCCTGTTCGTGGCAGCGCAGCAGGTGTGGAGCATGCTGGGTGAGCTATGGAACATGGCCCGGCAGGTGGTTGCCGTCTTCGACGGTCCGTTGAAGGTGGCAGCAGGTGTCGTAGCCACCGCATTTGCCCTGGCTCTCGGGCCTATCCTGGCGCTGAAGAACGCCCTGGAAGAGGTGTTTGACGCTGCCGTATCCGCCTTCGGCAAGGTTAAGGAGGTGGCTGGGCAGATTGCTTCCAGCGGGATCACTGACCTGGTTGGTGGCAAGACCGGTCGTACCATCCCCAAGGCGGCAGCGGGTGGCATCTTTGACGAGGCTACCTTGGCTATCATTGGGGAGGCCGGTCGAGAGGTCCTGCTTCCACTCAACGACCCCGCACGAGCGCTGGCGCTTGCGCAAGCATCGGGGCTGTTTGATACACTGGCTGCGGCCGTCCGGCCCGCAGCGACCACCGCTGTTGCGGGCACCCCGAGTGCTGGTGGAGACGTGATCAACCTCGCCCTGTACTTCGCAGCCAACACCACCCCGGCCCAGGCTGATCGACTCAGTCGGTCGGCTATGCAGGCGATCGAGGACGAGAAGAAGAAGCGGCGTGCCGTCCTGGAGGCGAGGATCGCATGACCATCAACTGGAACCCACACGCCAAGCAGCAGGAGGGGCTGGAACACGCCCCAGCCGGGTACTCCCACGTCAAGAGCAACACCTACCAGGACCAGTGGGCGGTCACCTTCGAAGCGGAACACACCGGGGCGTTGACTGACGTCCAGATATTCCTGCCGTCATCAGCGAACGCCTCCTTCGCTGGACCCAATTTCAACAACCTCTACGCCCCCGTAATGGCTGAGCTTCACGCCGAAGGCAACGAGGCGACCGGCGACCCTATTCACGAGGTATTCGCCCCCACCAACCTGTTGGCGTTCTCCGGCGATTTCACCCTCCTCGACTGGGCCTACGGCACCCCCGACCTGGCCGACATCGTTGCCCCTAGCGACGGGCTGGGGTTCCGGGCCTATGGGACCGGGCACTTCGACGTCCAGTTCAACGTCGCCGCCTTCCCTCTGACCCGTCGTATCATGCGGATGGGGATCGGCGCCCAGGTCAACCAACAGTGGGGCTTCTATCGGTTCACCGCAGCGGGGTACCCGTTCTGGTCTCAGTCCGCCACGCTTCCCACCGCCTTCGCCCAGGAATCGAGCTTCTACCACGGGGAAGCGTGGGTAGAGTACGGCGCCTCGTCCTGGCAGTGGTGGACCCCGACCCACATCCGCAACTTCCGGTCCGGCGGGCCATGGTTCTACAAGTTCTACAGCCATCCGGGGTCCGATGGTACCTGGCTGTTCGATAGCTGCCGGATGCACGTCATCTCGGTTCCCGAGAACCGAATCGGGGTGGGACTCAACTATTACGTGCCGTCCTCGATCCCCGCCGAGGGCACCTGGTTCAACATCCCCATGAAGACGCCTGCCGCCACAGGCGCTCCTTCGGTCACATCGGGGAGCCGGTACACGCTGATCATCCGGCGCACAGGCGGCGACTCAGCCTACCCGGTCAGCCAGAACGGAGCTTCGCCGTTCCGCTACCTGCGTGGGTTCTCTCCGGAAACGGACGACTACCTGCTCAAGCCGGTAATCCAGAAGGAACCCGACCTGGCCGCCACTCATGCAGTCACCGCCCAGGGCGACGAGTCCTACTGGCAGAACGGCACTATTCAGGTGACCGGCCTTGGTACCCAGGTCGAGGGCATCGCCGCCGTCCGGTGGGCATCAGGCGGAGTAGCCCAACCCGAGTCGCAGCCGTACAGCAACCAGGAAGCCGGATATGTGTTCGGCATCCACGACATCGCCACCACCAACGCCCCTTCGACCGGGTATGTCCTCACCCAGTCGATCGCCATCTCCGGCACAGGTGAGTTGTACGGCCAGGTGATCGCCACGGTCGGATACGACAGGAACAACCCACCTGCATCAGATCTGGCGTTCGAAGTGCGCAACAACGTGAATGCCATCGTGCTGTCGGGCGCTCAGATCACCCCCGGTGAGTGGAACGCCATACCGGACAACCTGGCGCCAGCCAACGTCGACGTCATCGGGACGACCTACAAGCGGATTCGGGTGCTGTTTCCGATCGGCGGCGCCTTGAGTGCAGGCACCTACTCGCTGATTGCCAAGTCGCCAGCCACCAGCGAGTCTGCCCCCTGGAAGGTGGGCATCCTGACCGGGACCGACACCGGGACGCTGTTGGCCAAGAACCAGAGTATGAGCGGCACCCTGGAACAGGCCACCGGGGCGAAGCTGACCAGCCCGACCACTTACACGCTGTTCCCAGCTACCAGCCTGTTTGCAGAAGCTCAGATGGTGCTGTCCACCGTCCCAACAGCCCCCGCTAACCCCACGGCTACCGCCATCCTGGTTGGCGCCCACCACGTCGACATCGGCAACTGTGCCGTTCCTGGGGATACAGCCTGCGCAGAGGAGACCGTACCCGGCATCTTGATCACCTGGAGTGCGGTGGTTGAGGCTGGCATCATCGGCTACCAGGTGCAGCGCCAGGACGAGGGCGGCGAGTTCACCCTGGTGGCCATGACGACCACCGCCACAAGCTGGACCGACTTCGAATCTGAGATAGGCAACCTGGTATGCTACCGGGTCCGGGCCGTCCGGGACGACGGAGCAACGGGGACCTGGAGCGCCATCAAGTGCGCCTCGATCCCGGAAGGACGGATCGCACTGTCCTTTACGTCGAACTGGGCTACCGGCATGGGTGCCGTGTACCCCGAGGCGTGGGAGACCAACGGCAGCATCGAGCGTGATTTCGAGTTCTCTGAATACGACGACGTGGAGCGCCGCATGTTCTACGGCAAGAACGGCCAAGCGTCGTTCCATCCGGTAGAGCGGCGGGGTGTGATCTTCACGAGGACACTGCTGCTGAACGCCTTGGTAACCGTGGCGCAGCCCACCCTTGATATCGCCAAGCCGCTTCGGGACATATCGTGGGCGCAGATCCCATACGTATGTGTCCGGGATGGTGAGGGCAACCGCTGGTTCGCTTCCATCCGGGTACCCAGGCTCAGCAATAAGCGGCGAGGAGAGCGCTGGTTCTTGGAGCTTGAGGTCGCAGAAGCGACCACCATACCCAGCCCCGTGGACACCCAGCAGCCACAGGTCACCACCGTGGGGTTCCCATGACCCTGGTCGACTACTCCACGATGAAGGGCACCGCCCAGCGGTCCTCTACCTTCCTGTTCGAAGTGATGACGATGGACCTGCTGCCCATCGGCATCCTCGATGTGAACCTGGACCGTCCGCCCGTCCTGAACAACAACATCAACCGCACCATCAAGCGCAGCATCAGCAACCTCACGTTCCCGATGCATCAGGCCGTCGACGTCGATATGCTGATGGACCACATCCGGGTGTCCATGATCCACTCGGATGGGGTGTTCCCGATCGGCGTATTCATGTTCGCTGACCCTTCGGTGGCACGCAGCACGGGCGGCGACTGGGTAGACGCCACCCTGGTGGACCAGGGACTCATGCTCGACCAAGCCATCGAGGTTGGGTTCGCTATGGCGCCGGGTTCCTTGATCACCCCGGCGATCGAGGAACGGCTGATGAGCCGCATGATCCACGACTTCGAAGTCGAGGCTAGCGGCCGTACCACAGGGTCGGATTGGATATCGTGGCCGATCGGCACCACCGACCTTACCATCATCAACGATCTGTGCGCCCTACTCGGGTTCTACTCAGTCTACTTCGACAACGCAGGGAAGGGCATCGCCCGGTCCGTCCCCAACCTGGCCGTGACAGATCCCGATTTCATCTACGGGCTGGGGACTTCGGTGATCACCGACTCCATCATCGAGTCCAACGACCTGCTGTCGGCCCCGAATCGGTACATCGTCGTCAACAACGGCATGAGCGACGCTCCCGTCTCCGGGTTTTGGGATGTGCCCGATTCGGCGCCCCATTCGTTCGCCAACCGGGGGATGCACGTCGCCAGGGTGATCGACTCGCAGTCGGTATCCGATAACGAGCAGGCCGCCGCTATGGCGCAGGCGCTAGGCCAATCCGACACATCGACCTACGAATGGGCGTCGTTCAACACAGCCATCAACCCGCTGCACGATACGTTCAACGTCGTACAGTGGGATGGTAAGAAGTACCACGAGCAGGAGTGGTCCTTCACCCTCCAGGACGGGGCGGATCAACGCCATGGACTAAGGAGGGTCTATGGATGACCTGATCCTCTCTGACGAGCGGCAGGAAGCCGACCTAGAGACCACCCTGGTTGGCACGTCCTCGGCTGTCAAGCAAGCTCGCAACCGGGTAGGTCTCAAGCGGCCAGCCACGGTCCTGTCGATGGAAGCAGACCGTAGCGTCGCTATGGTGGTCGATGATCACGATCCTCTCGGCATCGCTTATGGAGCCACCGTCATTTGCCCTTCCTACCTGCAAGCGGGTGATCGGGTGATGCTGGAGCACTACCCGCCGCACGGCACTCTGGTAGTGGGGCTGATCCGAGGTGGCAAGGTCGGGTGGTCTTACGCAGGCAACTCCCAAGCTGACGTGCCTGGGTTCTTCGGTACCGGCTGGGCCAACGACAGCGGGACCGGGGCGCTCGATACCGACACGTATCCCCAGGCATCCTGGACTCGCACCAATGGGGTGGTCGAGCTTCGGGGCCGGGTCCATCGAGTAAGCGGGGCGGCCAACCTGATGATCTGGTTGCCACCGGGGTTTAGGCCCCGAAACAATCTCCTGTTCTGTGTGGTAACGGCGCCTATCGCTGCCGCCGGAGTCGCTCAGGTTAAGCAGAACGGCCAGGTATCTGCCGTCAACGGCACAGTGGACTCAGGCAGCGGTGGGTTCATGCATCTGGACGGGATCCACTTCTCCGTAGAGTGAGGGCACGATGGTCAAGGTATACGAATACATCGGCAAGCCGCATCAGGTGCCCATCGTGGCCACCCTGTGGGGTGGGTCCAAGGCCGTGGTCGGGCACCACATCCCGACCGACACGCTAATCACCACTATGTCCACGTACAGCACGGGGGCATCCGGGTACTGGGAACTCGACCTGTTCCCGAACAGCGAAATCGAGCCAGCCGGTACCACCTGGCGCATCATGCGGGACGACATTTGCAGCGATAACCGTGAGGACTACATCACGTTTATCAGCGTGCCTGCCTCGGGTGGCCCCTTCCTGGCTTGGGACCTGCAGGTGGCCGGGCCTGGCACCGTCCAGGACTCGGCGCTGTTCGTGCACGCCAGCAGCCCGTCCCATCTCTCGTCAGCGATCCAAGCTCCGGCGGGCGGGTGGGGTCCGATTCCCTGGGAGCAGGCTCAGAGTCGATTGATGCGGGGGGTGGTGTTCGGCGACTCGGTGCCGCTTGGTCAGTTCTCCTCCAACTGGCTCAGCAAGGGATACATATCTGTCGCACGCAACCTGCTTCAGGCCGCCCTAGGGGACGGCGGGTCTGGATACCAGAACCCGGTAGCGGGCAGCACGGTCGAGGTCGGCGGCGGGTATGTTTCTTTCACAGGCGCCTGGACCACCGCTGATGAAGCGGGGGTGACGAGGCAGAGCATCAAGCCGACGGTGTTGGGTAACGGCGCCATCGCTACGTTCACCGCCCGGGGTACCAGCGTCGATATCTGGTTCAAGACGAACACCGGGTGGGGTCCATGGCACTACCAGATCGACGGCGGGTCCTTCGTGTCCGTCACCCTGAACGTGGCTCCCTCGATCCTCAAGGTCACCATTAACGGGCTGGCCCCCGGCAACCACACCGTGGCCGTCCGAGCCACCACAGGCGACGGTCGCCTCTACGGGGTTGGGGGTCGCAACGCCACGGGTGTGGTCGTCCACAACGCCAGCATCGGCGGCACCCTCATCACGGCTCTGTCGGATGACGTCCCGCTGACGTCCAACGCCGATTCCTACCTCGATACCGAAGCGTACCATACGTTCAATCAACTGGGTCCGGTGGACTTCGCCATCCTGGCGCTGGGGATCAACGACATCCTCCTCGACACCGATATCACCACCTTCGTCGAGAACGTGTGGAACGCCCTGTCAG
>Ga0065705_10001866_pt1 | contig 22085 bp, 26 predicted proteins | sample SwibulcommuniRL2_FD_59092 | JGI IMG/M metagenome (GOLD analysis project Ga0065705, IMG submission 59092) | Bulk soil microbial communities from switchgrass field near Rose Lake, East Lansing, Michigan, USA - RL2 Bulk Soil v2 (version 2) | ecosystem: Environmental > Terrestrial > Soil >...
CCCCCGCCACAACCCCCACCGCCGCCGGAAGTTCAGGCCGCACAGATAACGGCCGAGAGTGCTAAAGAGTTGACAAAGCTGCAGTCCGAGACGAAGCACGGCGCGGACATGCAGATTGCTGCCGCGGAAGCGGAGACACAACGCCAGCTAGCCCAGTTCAAGGCGCAGACCGACATTCACCTGAAGGAACTGGAGATTGCGTCGCGGGAACGGATCGCACTGGCGCAGGAAGAGACGAAGCGCATGCTCGGGACGCACGCGGCGAACCTGAAGCACGCGCAGGCGATGCAGCCCCCGATGATGCACCCACAGCAATGAGGATCTATGACGGACGGCGTAAGCCGCTAATCTGGCTGGTTCGCGGCAATTGGTATTGCGGCGGGGTAGGCCGAATCGCTGGCGGGCCGACCATTCGCGCGGCTTATGAAGCATGGAAGGTGACGCCGCGTGAGAGCTAAACCGCACCTCCGTGTGTTCTATGCCGGGCAATGGTGCTGCCATATCGACTTCGGCTGGCCGGTTGGTTACGGCCGTTCCCCGGACGAGGCTTACGCCGATTGGCTGGACAAGAGGTTCAGCAAGTGAGGCTCATTCTTGGCCTTCTGCTGGCGTTGTTCACCCTGCAACCGACTGCAAGCCAGTATTGGGCGGCCGGAGCCTTTAGTCTGGATGACACCCAACAGGTTACGGGCGTGCGTTCAACGTTCGAGGTGAAGCGCATCGGCGGGAAGAGCCAGAAAGCCGCCTGGATGGCCGCAACGGTGGGTCATTACTGGGTGCAGGCCGGCTGGCAGAACTGGGGCGGTCCGAAGGTCGTCGTGATGTGCTTCGACCTCGACACGATGCAGCAAGGTTGCCCCGGCACGGACTATTTCGCGCATCCGGAGATGGTGAGCGGCACCATGTCAACGTTCGAGATCGTCAACGTTCCCGGCTCGACGCTTTGGGAAGTCTATGTCGATGGGATCCTAACCTCCCGTTATGACTTTGGCGAGACGTATGCGGTATCGGGTCAGGTGGACATTGAGCAATCCCCATCGGATAAGCCGGAACGCTTCCCGGTCATTCTGTTCTCTCCCGCGCTGGAATTTCAGAAGGCCGGCGAGTGGGTGGATGCGCCGTCGGCGACCCGTGACGGTCGGTCTGGTGGGGGCGTGTGGGGTGTTGAAGGGATGTTGCAAAACCCGTCGCTCGGACCGAATCAGATCCAGATGGGCAGCGGCGCAGAGCTGACAATTTACGGCACCTCTCTTTGGTGATGGAACAGAAACCTAAATCCAAGTACACGCCACAGCAATTGGCATGGCTGGCGGCGGTGGCGATTTGTCAGGACTTGAACGAACGCGCGCGACTCTATCTGGCGGCGCTGAAGGCTAAACAATGACCGTACAGCAAGAGATTGAACTCGGCCGGCTGGCGAAAGTAGTGCTCACAAATCCCGCGTATGAGAAGGCATATAGCCTCTATCGCGACAAGATCGTGGAGCAGATCCAGGCGGCTGACCCCTTAAACGTCGACCTGGTGATGACGCTGAAGCGTCACCTTTCGTCGCTTTCCATCGTCCGTAAGAACATGGAAATCCTCCTCTCGGACGGGGAGATTGCCAAACTGAATTTTGAGCGGCAGACCCTAGCAGATAGGGCTAAAGCTGCATTTCGTAGAGTCGCCTAATTAAGGAGCGAGGGTAATGGCTGAAGAAACGTCGTCGATTGAGAGTCGTATTGCTAACGTTATGGGTTTGGCGGATGACGCGCCCGCCCCAGTTGCGAAGGCACCCGTAAAGGCCCCGGCGAACGATCCGGTTGACGCTGACGCGGAAGAGATTGACGTACTCGCCAATACGCCCGATCCAGACGATGAGCCGTTGCCCGATCCTGCTACGCCCGTAGAGGACTCCATAGACCTGGAGATCGGCGGCGAGCAAAAGCGACTCACGAAAACCGAATTGAAAGCGATTGCCGAAGAGTACGGCACGCTCAAGCCGATGGCTGAAACGCTCAAAGCGCAGCGTGACGCCATCGAGCAGGAACGGCGCGCGGTGCAGGAAATCAGCCGCGTAGCCCCGATGGTCGAACAGTTCCGAGCCGAAGGTCGGCTCCTGCAAAACGCGATGCAAGGACTCTATCAGGAAATCCAAACCCTGACCGACTCCGACCCGATCGCGGCTTTTCAGAAGCGTGAACAGTTGACCCAATTGCAAGGCCGCTTCCAACAACTCGCCGCTCAGGAGCAACAGGCTTCCGGGTATATGGCGCAGGTGCAGCAAGCCGCCGTGCAGAAGCAGCTCGAAGCGGAAGCCCCGCTTCTGTTGCAGAAGTTACCGAAGTGGAAGGACCCTGCGAAGCGTAATTCGGACATGCAGTTCATCCGCGATTACATGAAAAACGAGGGTTATTCCGCTGAAGAGGTGGGGATGGTTACACGCTCGCATTACGCGGTCACGCTTTTGAAAGCGGCTAAGTATGACGCGATCACCAAGGCCCGCGCCTCTAAAAAAGTCGCTGATGCGCCCCCGATGGCTCGCCCCGGCACCGTTTCAAGCCCTGGCGTCCAGCAGGCGCAACAGAAATCCGAATATCGCAAGGCGGTAGCAACCGCCAATTCCAAGGGCAATTTTCACCAAGCGGCTAAGGCCGTCGAGAAGGAATTGGAGCGCCGCCTGTTCAAATAAGGCGTAAGACATGACTGTTATTAGCGGTACCCAACAAACCTATGATATCGGCTCCGGCGGCGGTATTGCCGAGGACGTGGAAGATGTCATTCACGACCTGTTTCCGATGGATACGTATCTGTATACGAATCTGGAATCAGAGACGGTAACCGGCACGTTCCACGAGTGGCAGACAGACGCGCTCGCCGGCGCAACGGCGAACCGGCAAGTTGAAGGCGACGACGCATCCTATGCGACGCTCGGCTCGACAATCCGCATGGGCAACTATACGCAAATCTCGCGTAAGACGTTCCTGATCTCCGGCACGCTGGAAGCGGTCAAGAAGTACGGCCGTAAGTCGGAAATCGCGCGGATCGGCATGAAGAAAATGCGCGAGTTCAAGCGCGACGTTGAGCTGGCCCTGGTCGGCGCACAAGCCTCTTCGGCTGGCGGCGCAGCGACGGCGCGCAGCTCCGGCGGTATGGAGTCGTGGATCGCGTCCACGGATCACGGTGGCAACGCTGTTCGTGCAACTACGTCCAGCTCGGCCTCGACGGTTGGCTTCTCGGGCGGTGTTGTGGTGGCTCCGACCGACGGCACGACCACGGGTGCGCTGACGCAAGGCAAGCTGGTCGAAGGTATCGGCCTGGCATGGGCGCAGGGCGGCGACGTTTCGACGCTGTTGATGGGCACGGCGCAAAAGGCGGTGTTCGACACGTTTGCGGGTATCGCTCAGCAAACCAATGAGCTGAACGCGAAGCCGGCGACGATCGTGAATACGGTAGACCTGTTCAAGTCTGACTATGGTACGCACAAAGCGGTACTGCATCGCTACATGCGTGCGAATCTGGTACTCGGCATCGACCCGGAATATTGGGCGCTGGGTTGGCTGCAGGGGCGTCGTCCGCAGATAAAAGAACTTGCGGAAACCGGCGACGGCGAGAAGCGCATGATTTTGGGTGAGTACACCCTGATCGCGCGCAACCCGCTGGCAAGCATGAAGGTTGTCGCTTGCGCGTAATGAACGACAGTTCAATCCGGTAACGGGTTGGCTTTGGGGACCGGGGCTTACCACCTCGGTCCCATTTTTGTGAGGGTGCGATGAAACGGTGGATGCAAGTTAACGATGTGTTGACCCAAGAGGAATGGGATGCATTGCAGCCCAAGCCTGAACTCGCGCCGGATCAATGGGACGGCTGGCACGCTTGCTATATGCCGATCGAAGATGAGAGAGATTAGCGTAAACCCCTTAAACGGGGTAACTGAAGTACTAGATTTTGAGGAAGACGGGAAAATTCACGTCTATCAGAAGGAAGACGTTTCAGGAGTCATTGAACGGTGCAAACAGGCGCAGAACGACGGGACAGCGGACCGAGGCATCAAAAAAAACCTCTGGTGCTGGGCCTCGATTCCCACCACGATCTACTACGAGCTAATCAAGAAGGGGTTGGACCCAGGCAACCCGAACACATCTATGAAGCGCCTCGAAGCGGAGATGAAGCAAAACTACAGCAACTTCCTGCTGACACGAAAGAACGTGTACTAGACCCCGTCCGTCTGGCCTCGAAGCTCTGCGAAGCCGGCGAGCTAGACGACGCATGGAAGCTTGTCAATGACGGACTAATGGATAACCCGGACCATCCGGGCTATCTATTGATCGCGTCGCAATTGCACGACAAAACCAAACGGCTGACGATCGCCTATCAGTTTGCGCACCGCGTTACGCGGATTGCGCCGCACGTCGCGGAGGGTTGGCTGAATCTCGGCCGGCTGAACGATGAAATGTACCGGTTCGAAGACGCGCATGCCTGCTATCAGCGGGCCTTGACGGAGTGCAAGCGCAAAGAGCTGCGTTGCTTGATCCTGGTGAACCTCTCCGGCCTGTCGATCACTGAAGGCAACTGGGCGGAAGCAGAACGCTTCGCCCGTCTCGCTCTCGGGATTGACCCGACCAACCGCAAGGCTCATGCGAACCTTGGAACGGCTTGTCTCGCCCAAAAGAAGTGGCGCGAGGGTTGGGATGGATATTCATACATCCTTGGTCTAGAGAACCGCAAGATCTTCCAATTCGCCGATGAGCCGCAATGGCAAGGCGAAAAGGGCAAGTCCATTATCATTTACGGGGAGCAGGGACTTGGGGACGAGATATGTTTTGCGTCAATGTTNTGGGACGCGATTGCCGTCTCCCGCAAAACAGTCATTGANTGTAATCCCAAGTTGCAAGGCTTATTCCGTCGTTCGTTCCCAAAAGCCAANGTGTACGGCTCTCGCTGGTGTAAAGAGGTTGTTTGGGACGANGAAGATACGCACCCCGATGCGTCGGTATCGTCGGGCGCTTTGGGGGCGCTCTATCGCCAAAAGACCTCAGACTTCCCCGGCGAACCGTTTCTGGTGGCCGATCCAGAACGTACCGCAGCTTGGCGCGCGCTCTGGCAGCAAAAAATCAGTAATGGCAAGCGCAAACCCGCGATCGGGCTGGCGTGGACGGGGGGCGTCCAGTGGACGGCGAAGAAATTCCGCACTTGGACGGTTGCGGATCTTCATCCAATCACGCGGGCCATTGATGCGCACTGGGTGTCTCTACAGTATGAAGATGCTGCAGACGAGATTGCAGGCTCCCCGATCGTTCAGTATCCCCAAGCTACGCTGACTAAAGACTATGACGATACGGCCGCACTCGTCGCCTCTCTGGATCTGGTTATCACGATGCAAACGGCGGTCGCCCACCTTGCCGGCGCGCTCGGAAAGCCCTGCATTGTGTTCGTGCCCGACACTGGACAGTGGCGCTACGGCTCCTCCGACGGAACGACTACGCCCTGGTACAAGTCCGTGCACGTCGTGCATCAACGCGGTAACTGGGATCTCGCCAAACAGCGGGCGTTGATCTATGCCGAACGGGTTTTGTCTGGATACGACATCGCCGGATGATTACCCCGATTCCCATCTACGTTGGTTACGACCCCCGGGAGGCAGTTGCTTACCACGTCTGTTGTGAGTCCATCATTGCCCGCGCGTCAGTGCCGGTACAGTTCATCCCTCTGGCCTTGCCCCTTCTCGCTGGTTTGTATAACGAGCAGCATGGCGACGGCTCTAATGCCTTCATCTATTCGCGCTTTCTGGTTCCCTATCTCTCTGGCTTCAAGGGCAATGCGATCTATCTCGACGGAGACATGATCGTCAAGGGCGATATTGCGGAGCTGTGGGACAAGCGCGATCACTTGATGGCGGCGCAAGTCGTCAAGCACCACTACAAGACCAAGCACGCGGTTAAGTATTTCGGGGCCAAGAACGCCGACTATCCGCGCAAGAACTGGTCGAGCGTGATTCTGTGGAACAACGCCCATTTCGGGAACCATCGGCTTACCCCGTCTTATGTGGTGAACAACACCGGAGCGCACCTGCATCGCTTTCAATGGCTGGAAGATGAGCGGGTTGGAGAACTGCCGAAAGAGTGGAATTGGCTGGTTGGGGAGTATGACGATAACCCGCAAGCCAAGCTCCTGCATTACACCCTCGGCACGCCCTGCATTGAGGGCTTCCACAACAAAGAGCACGCGGCGGAGTGGTATACCGAGCTAAAGGGCGCTTTGAACGTCGCCGGCCAGGAGCCTAGATTTTTGTTAGAGCCTAGTTGACTAGTCCTATAGTTCTGTAGTATAAGTCTTACACGGACAGAAGCGCCCCGGAGCGCCCGTCCAAATCCAATATCGGCGCTGACCGTCGCCACCCCAAGGTCAAGATAGGGGTGTCGATTGGCGATTACGACTCATGCCGAGCTAATCACGGCCATTGGCAATTGGACGCAGAGGGATGACCTCGCGACTCGTGCCGTTGAATTCATCGTCCTTGCAGAAGCCGCTTTCAATCGCGGATTCTCGGACTCGCAGCCGTTCCGGCACTTCAGCCAGGAAGCAACAACCCAAGTCTCGGCCACGACGACGCTAGGTCTGAGCGTCGGGTTCCCGCTGCCGACTGATTTTCTCGAAATGCGCGGCATCCGGTCGACGACCGCGCCGTATATCGCGCTCCAGTACATCCCGCCGGAAGCTGCGAATCTCAAGTACACCTCCGGCAGCTCGGGGCCGCCTAAGTTCTTCACGATGGAAGCGGGGATTATCCGCGTGCTGCCCACTCCGACGACCGGCGTGCAGCTCACGTATTACCAGAAGATTAGCGCACTCGTCTCCGGCACGAATTGGCTCATTGCGAACCATCCCGACGTTTACCTGTTCGGCGCTCTCCTGCATAGCGGGATTTTTGCCCACGACAGCCCGCAATTGCAGGCTGTCATCGCCGGCTATAACGCAGCGGTTAATAGTCTGCGCCTCAGCTCGCAGTCGATCCGCTTCGGTGGCGGCGGACTCCAGACCTTCGCGGCCTGATGCTGGATTACCGCCCCGATCTCGACCCCCGCACGCCCGGTCTGCTGACCGTGTGCAGCGATATGGTCGCGACGGCGAAGGGCTATGTCGCCTCTTATGTGGCGACCACACACACGGCGCATACCTACTCCCTGCAGGCGGGGGAGATCTATCCCAACAAGCTGTTTGCGTCGCGGTGGGTTTCGTCGCCGGGCGGGATCGTTCTGGCGAGCACGAACAAGCGTATTAACGTCTACGACTATACCAACGGGTTTATCAACGTCTCCAAGGCTGGAGACTATACCCTCGGCGCGCAGACGTATCAGTATGGCGAGGATTCATCGGCCGCATTCGACTTCTGCGCGTTCGGCAACATCATTGTTGCGGCGAATAAGACGCAGCCCACGCAGTACCGGTCCGCGCTCGATCTTACCTCCGGAACGCTCTTTGCCGATCTGGGTGGCACGCCGAAAGCTAACACTTGTTGCGCCGCGCGCAATTTCGTCTTTCTGGCGAACTGTTCCGGCACATTCGGTAGCTCGACTACGGCGATCGGCCAGGGCGACATGATTGCATGGTCGGGGATCGGGGATTACACCGACTGGAGCCTGAATACGCAGGTTACACAATCGTCCTATGCGATCTTCAATGATACGCCGGGGGATGTAACGGCGATCCGTCCGTTTCGTGATGGCGTTGTCGTATTCAAGGCCGATTCGATGTACCTCGGACGGTATGTCGGGGCTGGTAACAACTCGCCGATTTGGGACTTCGAGCGGGTGAGCGACAAGGTCGGTTGTTTGGGTCATCGCTCTGTTGCTGATCTCGACTTTGCGCTGGTCTTTGTCAGTCGCGACGATATTTTCCTCTATGACGGCACTACGCCGCGTCCGATTACGCGCGGCATCGCGGAAAGTCTGCGCTCATCGTTCGGTTTGATCGGCGGGAATGGCAACAACGCTCTAAGGGTCGGTCATAACAAGGGCGATTCGAGCGTTTGGTTTGCAACCTCCAGCCTGATGAACGTCTGGAATTATAAATACGATCGTTGGAGCACGTTAAGCAATCCTAATGCGAACGGGCGTACGGAAGTGATGTGCCAGACGAATTCGGATGACTTCCGCGTCAAGACGCTATCGTCGGTTTCGGGCGGCGTGCCGAGTTACGCCACGTCGACCAATCACTACAACCTGTATACGCTGACGATACAGGACGGACAGCCCTACAACCGGAACTCTAGCTTTGCCGGCGGCAGTTTCCGGATGGTGACGGGCTTTATTGGCGATCCGAACAAGCTTGCAACGCTGTCGCGGGTCAATCCGATCTACGCCCGCGCACCGTCGACCGTGGGCAATGTAACGGTCAAGGTTTACGCATCGCGCACCCCGTCATCCGGGACCCTTAAAGGCTCGAAAGCGCTGAACTCCGACTATCGCGCAGACAACCTTGCCACGGCTGGCGCGACGGCTAACTTTTTCCAGATCGAGCACCTCAGTTCCGACTACTGCGAGGTTGTTGATCTGGTGCCGACTCTCATCCCGGCGGGTGAGCGATGAGACAGTCAGGCATAGCCCTTCCGGATCTCCCGGACGATGCATCGGAGTTCGATCAACAACTCTATGCCGCGCTGTATAAGCAATTCACGGCGGGCATCATTCGACTGGCTGCGCTCGAAGGCACGCTCGGCAACATCCCTGGTCGTTACGGCTGGGTCAAGCGCGGCATTACCACGCAGACCGCGGCGACATATACGGTCCTGAACAGCGATTTTCACATGATCGCAAATCGGGCCGGAACGATCACCTACACCCTTCCGACGGCCTCGCAATTCACGGGCCGCGAGTTGGTTATCAGAACAATAACCGCCAACACCGTTGTGTCGAACGCATCCGACGTGGTCCCTCTAGTGGGCGGCGCGGCGGGTACGGCGATTCTGGCTGCAACTGCCGGTAAGTGGGCGTTGCTTTGTTCTGATGGAACCAACTGGCAAATCATGGAGGGGAATTGATGAGAGCAATTCTGTTTGGAATGTTGTTCGCGTTTTCCGCGTCGAGTCATGCGTTGATGTTGGGTAAACCCCAACCGGCCCGCGCGCCCATGTGCATGAGCAAAGCTAGCGCAATGGCGATTGCGAAGGCGGACAGCGAAGTCAGTTTGGAAGCGGCGCAAGCGGCATTCCAGGCGGCGGATGACTGCGGCTTTGGACAGGCCGTCGTGTTGCCGCTTCGCGTGATTTGGCGCGGGCCTACTGCGCGCGGCGCGACCGTTAGCGTAATTGAAACCGAAGTAACCATTAATGACAAAGTCCACGTCGTGTTTATGTTGACCGACGGGGAAATAGAAAACTTGCAGAGGACATAAGAATGCTGAGAAGTGGTGGGGGAACTCCCGGACCGGCGGGGCCGGCGGGCGCTACCGGCGCACCGGGTGCTCCGGGCGGCGAGAATGGTTCGTATCTGGTTTCCGGCGGCGGGATCTTCTGGAAGGGTACCGGCTTTCAGTACACCGTCGCAGCGGCGACCTACGTTATCCAGGGCGTACAGTATTCGTCCGTCCAGACCGACATCACACTGACGGCGGCGGATGGGTCGAACGATCGGATTGATCTGTTCGCTCTCACCACTTCTAGCACCGCGATCAAGATCGACGGAACGGCCGCTTCAGCTCCAGCCGAACCGGTTCCTGATCCGTTGACGCAGCTCAAACTGTCGTCGGCGTATGTCGCAACTGGGGCAACCTCCGCGACGATTGGAACAACGTCGATCTATGCCGAAAACACGGAATGGACGACAAGCCAAGTCGGCGGTACGATCACCCTCGCCAGTACCAACAACCCGAACGGCGGGACAAAGTGCGTCGAAGCAACCTCTTCGATTGCTGGCGACTATGCGTTGTTCACCAACAGCGGCGCGTTCGATACCTCGACGCGCAATATGCTGTTTTTCTACATCCGCTCAAAGGCTTCCTGGGCGTCGCAAAAGACGCTGGTCATTCAGTGGTATTCCAGCACGACCGCCAAAGGCTCTCCGGTTGCGCTGAAAACGGGGGTGTATGGCTTCAACTCCAGTACGACCGGATCGTATCAACTGATCGGGATTCCCTTGTCGGCATTTGCGGTGTCCGGTCTTTCGGTCGACCGCATCCGCTTCACGATTACGGGCGGCGGTTCGGCGATTGGCTTTTACCTCGACGACATTTCCATGCAGGGCGGCGTTCAGCAGAACGTTACCAGCAACGGTATGGTTTGGCGCGGCGCGTATTCGTCGGCGGTGCAGTACGTCGCGAACGACGTAGTCTCGTATAACGGCTCGCTCTACATCGCGCGGCAATCCCTGCTCGGCGTCACCCCCGGCGGAACGGGTTGGACGCAGCTCATGGCGGCATCCAGCGGCGCGCGGGTATTCAATGGCCGGCTTACGCTGGAGTCAAACGTTGCCACTTCAGCGGCGGATAACACCGCGAAGACCAATATCTATTTCACGCCGTACATTGGCGACCAAATCAGCCTGTACGACGGATCGTCTACATGGAACACGCGGACGTTCACCGAGCTAACGTTAGCACTCGGCACGCTGACCGATGCCACGATTTATGACCTGTTCCTGTATGACAATTCGGGAACGGTTGCCTTTGATACACCGGTTGCATGGCGCAACTCCGGGCAGGCTATAACCGGAGCGACGGCAGCGACGCCCATCGTTATTACAGCGAACAGTCACGGTCTCTCGAACGGCGATCAAGTCTATATCTCAGGCGTCAACGGCGTAAACGCTAATGGGACGTGGACGGTCGCGAACAAGGCGACCAACACATTCGAGCTATCCGGTTCGGTCGGTTCGGGGAGTTATGTCAACGGCGGCTATCTCTCCGCGCGCGGCACGTTGTTGACTACGCAAAACGGCGTTTTGGTTAAGACCGGAGCGACCACGCGCCTCTATATCGGCTCGTTTAAGACCACTTCCACGACCACAACCGAAAGCTCAGTTACCAAGCGGTTTCTGTGGAACTTCTTTAATCGCACCGCGACGCGCGCGATCAAGGCCGACGGAACAAGCCATACATATGCAACGGCCAGTTCGCGGTTTTGGAACAACGATGCTAACAGTAAGGTGCAGTTCATTGTCGGCTACAACCTGGAGACGGTTAATTCGCATCTGGAGGCGCAAGTGCAGCCCGCCGCTGGCGTCGAGACGTACGTATTGCAGGCGCTTGACGGCCCTGGAGCTGGTTATACCGGTGTTGACTCTTGGGTCAGCGGCTCTATGTCAACCGGCACGCTGTTTGCGCATGCCGGTGTCAGCCAAGCATATTTCGTTAGCCCTGGTATGCACTTCATCGGGGTTTACGAAATCGGCAGCGCGACGGGAACGAACACCTTCCCCCGCTACTGCATAACGGCCGGACTCTGGAACTAATGGAACTTTATTTCGGCTTCTGGTCGGCAGTGTCTGCGCTGTATATCGGCGTGTTCGTCTACTACGCGCGCAAGATCCTGAAGGCTTTGCATGCGTTATGAACTCATTGCTCCCGCGAACCTTCACAGCGCATGGACCGACGTGCTCCGTGGACTTAAACGCATCCTCGAAAAGTCGCCGGAGCGGTGGCTTCCGGAGGACGTGTACGCGCATATCAAGATTGGCCTTGCGAAACTGTATCTCGCATTCGATCCGCACTACCGGGGGTTTTTCATCGTGGAAGTAAAACACGACATGTTCACGAATGAAAAGTATCTCGGCGTCTGGTGCTTGTATGCCGAGCCGCAATTGGGGAATCGTGCCGATGTTGCGCAATTCGTGCCGGAAACGATTGGCTACCTCGACGCGATGGCAAGGGCGAACGAATGCACGCGGATTCAATGCGAAGGCCGGCCGGGCTGGTCTGAATATCTTAAAGGTTATTTCCGGGTGTCGAAGGTGAAATACGAAAGGGCGATTGTATGAGCGGCGGAAGCGGTGGTGGTGGAACAACGAACGTAGCCCAGTTCAAACCGCCAGATTACGCCCTGCAGGGCTGGGGCGATTACGTCAACAACGCAACGGCGATCACGCAGACCCCTTATCAGCAGTATTACGGGATGGAGATTGCGCCGATCAATAACGCGCAGGTCCAGGGTATGCAGTACATGGCGAACCTCGCCGCGAACGGCGCTCCGGATTACAACACCGCGCGGGCGATGAATCAGCTCACCGCTGCCGGCGGCTATGAGAATCCGTATGCGACCATGCAGACCGAAAACGGAATGAATCCGTATCTCGGCTCGCAGGTCGGAACCTCGCAGAACCAGTACGAAGGCTTCAGTCCGCAGTATCAGGCGTTCAAGCAAAACGCGCTGGACGACATGGTGGGGGCGTATCAGCGGGGAACGGCGGCGCAGACGGATTCAGCGTTCAACCGTGCCGGCGCTTTCGGGGGTGGGGGGCATCTCGCGCAGATGTCGGCGAATGAGAACAACCTTGCGCGCAATCTTGGCCGTACGTCGTCCGAGATGGACTTCGGCCAGTGGGACCGCTCCGGGGCGCTGCAGGAGAACTACCTTGGCCGCGATTTGCAGTCGCAGATGCAGAACCAAAACGTCAACTCGCAGCTCGGCGAAAACGCGCTGAATCGCGGACTCCAGGCCCAAACCAACGACCTGAACCGCGCCTCAAACGCTTGGGACGCGGAACGGAACCGGCAGATGCAATCGCTCCCGCTGGCGATCCAGGGGCACCAAAGCGACCTGACCGACGCGCAGAAGCTGATCGGCATCGGCGATGCGCAACGGCAGTATCAGCAGGACATGCTGAACGCGCAAAAGAACGATTACAACCAATGGCTGCAGTATCCGTTCCAAATGCTCGATGCCTATGGCTCTGCGCTGTCGCGCGCTTCTGGCAACTACGGCACGAACACCGCGCAAAGCGAGCAGAACTACCAGACCAATCCGCTCGCGGCTTTGATCGGCGGCGGGTTGTTGGGGGCCGGTATGTATAACAGTTGGGGCGGCTAAATGAGCGGACTAGAACCGGCGCTCGTCGCCCTATTCGCCGAAGCGGGACCGGCTCTCGTTTATGGCGGTATGGAAGCCGGCGCGGGAACTGCGGCGGGGGCTGCTGGAGCTGGCGCGGCTGGCGCGGGCGCGGCGGGCGCGGGGGCTTTGTCGTCCGACCTTGCCGGTTATGGCGCGATGTATGGCGCTGGCGCGGAGGGCGGCACTAGCGCGGGGCTGTTGAACGCCGGGGCTTACGGCGCTGGCGGCGCAACGGCCCTAACGCCGGAAGAGATCGCGATGATTCAAGCGATGGACGGCGGGCAATACGCTGGCGCGCAGTCGCTACTTGACGCGGGCGCGAGCGAGCCGGTCGCGAGTCAAAACCTTGGGAAAGTCTCCGACTTTGAGAAGTACAAGACATACATGCAGAACGGCTTTAAGCAAGCCGGGAAAGCGTACAGCAAGCTCCCCCAGCCGGTCCAGGGAATGATGACGAGTCAGGCGATGCAAGGGTTGCTCGGACCCCCTCAACAGGGGCAGCAAACCAACATCCGCCCCCCGTCGATGGGCGGAGGTCCGGGTCAGGGTCCGCAGAACGCGAATCCCTACGGCAGACAACAGCAGATGCCGCAAGCAACGCCCTATGCGCCGAGTCTGGTCGGGGGTGAGGACTCGGAAGAGATGAAGCGTAGAAAAATGATGATGATGAGGGGCTATTGATGGCGCTCAAAGACGAAAACAACGGGAATCAGGACAACAGTTGGCTCGGCACGACTAGCGACGGCACGAACAACACCGGCTACACCCCGACCACGACGCTCTGGCGCGGCGGCTCGCGGGGCGATAACTGGGTACCCCCGGCGTATCTGCAGACGTATGGCAACTATACCGGCTTGTTTCCGAGCATGGGCGAACAGGTCGGCCGCGCACTGTACGGCTCGATTCAGGGCGGTGCGTATCAGCCGGTTTGGACGCAGAACTTCCTCCCGCCCCGTCTGAATGCGACGCGCGACATGTCGAAGTATTCGCCGTTTCAGTCGGGTATTCGGCAGATGACGAATCCCTATCCGCTGAACGGCAAAGTTAACTTTACGACGCCGGAAGTCGGCGGGGTGCTGAACTGGAGCAACCCCTTCATCGGCCCGTATTCCGGCCTGTACAACGGCCCCCCCGGCAACGGCGGCGGCGCTGGTCCAGGTACCGGAACGACCCCGATTATTGGTACCGGCGGCACTGGGGGCGTGCCCGTGCCGACCACAAGCCCGACCCCGCAACCGGTACCCCCGCCCCCGATCATCGGCACTGGCGGCACTGGGCTTCCCCCGCCGACGACCACGACCACGCCTACGCCGATCTATGAGCCGCAGCCGATGCCGACGCCGACGCCAGATCCGTACGTGCTGCCGGGAATCGGCGGAACACCGTACACCGGCGGAACGGGCGGCGGGATTACGGAACCGGCTCCGGGCAGCGGTTATCCGGCGACCACAACGCAGGCGTTGCAAAAGATGATGAGCAGCATTTCCCCGCAGATGTTGCAGGGCTTACTTGGTTACTTTGGAGGTTTGAAATGAGCGGCAACGGTTCACCATACGGACAGGGCCAAGGGTACGGCCAGAACTACGGCGGATATGGTCTTCAGTCGCCGCAAACGGCGGGCGGGTACGGGCAACAGTACCAACAGGCTTTCGGATCTCCGCAACAGTCTTATGCGGCGCAACAGCAACCGCAGTACGGGCGTTATAACCCCTACGCGCAAGGCGGGGCGATGGGCGGACCCTCCGGCTACGGTGGCCCGCGTTATCCGCAACAGGGCGGCAACCCGTTCATGGGCGGCGGACAAAACCAGCTCGCCGGGACGTTTGGCGGCGGCAACGCGGGGCAGATGGCGAATGGCTATCGTCAGCCGTACCAACCCGACATGATGAAGTCCACGCAGTCGCCCCCGCTCGGCGGGCCGGAAGGCGGATTGCTCAGTGGCGTTATGGGCGGCGCGAACGTCGGCCGTCCGACCGTTGGTAAATCGGCCCCGATGCCGGCTCAACAAGCGTTGACGAACGCGAATCAAAACGCGGCATTCAACCGTCCGAATGATGGTTCGGTTGTCACCGAAAACCCCTACGGGCTGACCCGCAAGTTGTCGCCTTCGGCGATGACGGAATCGCCCCCGGCCAATGACCCCGCCCAACATGGCGCGCCGATCAACTGGAACGGGACGCCGTACACGATTGACCCCCGCTCGATGAACTTCATCCTGAACTGGGGCGGGTATGGCAACTACGGCCAGGACTCGAAGAATTACGCCAATTATTACAACCAACAGTACGGCGGACAGGCTCCCGGCGGGCCGACTAACTGGGATCGTTAAGCATGGATGGCTTTGAGTCCTTCGATTGGGACGCCCTACTCCGGAAGATGGCGAAGGGGTTGGAGACGAGCGATGCGTCCGCTCCGCGTAATCAAGGTCTGATCGCGGCCGGCGCGCAGATGCTCATGAACTCCGGTAGGGGGTTGGCTCCCGCGCTCGGCGCTGGCGGCATGGGCTTTATGGAAGCGTCGAACGCGGAACGGCAGCGGCAGACGAAAGACCCAATGCAACTCATCGGCCTTGCCAATGCGGTCCAGCAATTGAAAACCGGACAGCAGACGCAACAAGAACTCCAGCGTGTGCAGGCGATGATCGGCGGCGGGCAGTCTGTCCCTCCGCAATTCACGCCCGCGCAGGGTTTGCCGCAGGATATTCAAAAGCAAGCTTACGGTATGTTCGACCGTGGAACCGGCGAGGGCGGAACGCTCGGCGCGATGGGTCAGCCGCAAGGCGGCAAACTGACTCCGCAGCAAGTGCAATCACTGATCGGGAGCACGGTTCCGCAAATCTCCGCGATGGGCGAGAAGCTGGCGAAGGTCTACGGTTATGAGCCGCAGAACATGCGCCCCGGCGGTTCGATCGTCATGCCGGATGCACAAGGCAACCCGACAGTTACCTACACCGCGCCGAACATCGGCGAGGGTCAACAGATGAATCCAGACGGCACGTCGTCGCTGGTTCAAGGCTACCTGCAGAACTTGCGGCAGATTCAACAAGAGATGGCAGCGGGCAAGCGGGCCGGCGAACTACCGTACGAAGCTCCGGTCCCGGTTCCGACCGGCGTGCCAGGGGAAACCAAGCTGCTCTCGAAGGCCGGCGCGATCGACGTTGGGAATCGCAACGCACAGGGCAGCAACGCGCAACCGCCCAGTGACGTACTCGCGGCGATGCAGTTTATGAGCAAGCAAGGCGTCCCGGTTCGTTGGGATGCCAAGACCGGACTCCAGTTCGGCGACGCGGCGAAGAACTACCAAGCCGAGCGGATGGGCGTGAATCCCGGTCCGGTCGCGGAGAAGATCGCAGAACAGCGCGGCGCAATGCCGGGGAAGGTTGAAGAAACCGCGTTGACCGATCTGGCGAAGGGGGATGCCGCTAAGCACGATGCGGCTTATACGGCCGCGCAGTCGGCCTCAAACGGCAATCGGACGCTGCAGAACATCCGCGAGAACGTCAACAAAGATCCGGGGCTGTATAGCGGCATGTTCGCCGAAGGCAAGCTCGGCGTCGCGGGATTCTTTAACGGCCTTGGGTTGCCGTTCGACGAGGCGCGATTCTCCAACACCCAAGAATCCAAGAAATACATGGACGAATTGGGGCTGTCGCTCATCAAGTCCTTTGTCGGAAGCACCAACATTTCCGACCAGGACCGCAAAGCCGTCATGTCGATCATGCCGCGCGTCACGGATAGCCCGAAGGCTCGCGATGAACTCCTGAACACGCTGCAGCGGATCAACAACGAGAAGATCGACCAATTTGGAAAGATGGACGCTTACATTCGGGAGAACAAAACGCTAAGGGGATTCGATTACGGCTTTAACCGGGCCAACGATACCAAAGAGGCGCCTAGGGCGAATGAGGCCCCGCCGATGGCTGGCGCAAAGAAGGCCCCGGACGGCAATTGGTATGTCAAGAGCGGCACCCGTTACTACAAGGTTCAACAATGAATCTGGTTCCGATCGACGGCAACCCGTTCGGCGAAGATGAGCTGCCGAAGAACAAAAAGCTAGTACCCGTCGAAGGCAATCCGTTCGCAGTCAAGGCTGACTTTGAACGGCATCCGGCGGAGGACATGAGCGCATTTGATGCCGCGCGCGTCGGCATCTGGCGCGGCCTGTCGCAGGTCGGGGCGGGGGTACAACAGGGCGTCTATGGACTAGGGAGCATCTTAGGCGTCCCCGGCGCGGATCAAAAGCAAGCGGAACTCGCGGCGAGCCAAGCGGAAGCGGATCGTCTCTACAAGCCGTTGCAAAAAGCGCAACCGTTAGCGACCGCCATTGGTGAAACCATGCCGGCCTTTGCGGTTCCGATAGGTTCCGGCCTGAGTTTGGGGAAAACGGCGTTGCGGATGGCGATCCCCGGCATATTGCAAGGCGGGCTGTCCTACGGCTCCCTGGAGGACCGTGCGAAAGACGCGGCGGCGCAGGGCGTCGGCGGGGCGCTGGGGGCTGGCGCTGGGGCGCTGATCGGTAAGGCGATTAGTCCTGCAGCCGGTGCGGCAGCTCGCGCGGCGAATCCTGAACTCGACCGGCTGGCAAAAGTAGCCTCTGACGCGGGGATAAAGTTGACGCCCGCGCAGGCCGGCGGCGGCAAGTTCGCGCAAGGCGTCGAGTCTGCCCTAGACACGATCCCAATGACGGTGGGCGGGCAACAAGCCGTCAAAGAGGCGCAATACGCAGCATTCAATCGCAAGGTGCTGTCGGGGATTGGCGCGGATGCCACAAAGGCAACGCCCGACGTGCTCGCTGATTCAGCGGTCAAGATCGGCGCGCGGATGGATGAGGGAACGACGGGCGTCGTAGTTCCGTTGACCGACTCGACGCGCGCGCTGGTCGGAGGGATTCGCGACAATTATCTGAAACGACTGCCGGAAGAGATAAGGGTTAAAGTCGGCAACGTTGCCGACGATCTGCTCAACGCGGGGCCGTCGATCTCTGGCGAGCAATACAAGCTCTTTTCGGAGGATATTGCGGCAGCAGCTCGGGCCACGACCGACAAGAAAACCGAGCGCGCGCTGTACGGTCTCCGCAACGTGCTGGACGAAGCCTACAAAGCGTCGGCCCCACCGGAGAAGGTTGCGGCGTATCTCGAAGGGCGGGCGCAGTGGAAGAACCTGCTCACGATAACGGACGCGCTCGAAAAGTCGCGCTCGGTTACTGGCGACATTCCGGCGAAGCAATACTACGCAGCGGTTCAGCGGTTCAATGCGAACGTTCCGAGAGGCGGCGGCGGGGAAGTAGCGGATGTGGCGCGGATGGGGCGTCAGTTCTTGGTCGATCCGGTCAACAACTCCGGTACAGCATTCCGCAACGCTTTTACTAATCTCCTGTCGGCCGGCGCTTTTGGCGGATTGGGTGGCCTCGGCTCATTAGCGGCCGGCGGCGATCCGGTTAAAGGAATGGAGTTGGGGTTGCTCGGCTTCGGGCTGTCGAAGGGCGCGCAGCGTCTTTACAACTCACCGTATCCGGCTAATCAACTGCTTTCCGAAGAGGCGAAGCGTCTCTTGGCTCGTTCCGGCGGATTGCTCGGCGCAGGAGCTGGCGGAGCAATGAACCAATAGGAAACCACAACACACGCTCCCACGATGGAGCAAAGCGACGCACGAGATAGAGGGATAGTCCGAGCGCGATCCACCAGAACAGCGGAACCAGCGCCCCGCCTATGACTTTGCCGAGAGTGTGTAGATCCATCAGCAAAACGATACACCGACCAACCCAAAAAAACAAGCCGTTCAACCGGCCAACATGCGAGTGAATGAATGGATTGGCAGACAATTCTCAATCTAGGTGTGTCCGTGGCGACGGGAATCATCGGTTGGTTCGCGTCGAACATCTGGCAGGCGCACAAAGAACTACGTAAAGAGCTGCACGACCATCGCGTCGAAGTAGCCCGCGATTATGTCTCTTATACGCGCTTTTCGGAGACGATGGGCGAAGTGCGCGAGATGTTGAAGCGGATCGAAAGCCGCTTGGACAAATGAAGTGCGCGATTAAGCCGCTCCAGCCGACCGGGTTGCCCCGGTCTAGTGTTGCCACGGGCCGCGCTTACCCTACCGCTTTTGGGGCGGCAGATGGAAGCATAGCATGATTAGTCGCACTACATGCGAGTTCGCCCTAACGACGGCTAACGTTCAAGCCTTCCTTCGGGTCATTCGCCGGGGCGAGACGAACCAGACGCCCGACGCTTACCGCATGATCAACGGCGGCGCGCTGATCCAGGACATGAGGCGGCACCCGTATGACGGGCTTCCCTCCCCTCCGGGCCGAGCGACAGGGGCGTATCAGTTCTTAGGAACGACATGGGCCGGGATCAAGGTTCAACTCGACCTGTACGACTTTAGCCCCGCCTCGCAGGATCTTGGGGCCGTCGGGCTAATTCAAGGTCGGGGCGCGCTGGAGGATGTTATCGCCGGCCGCTTCGATACCGCTGTCGCCAAGTTGCGCAAAGAGTGGACTTCACTTCCCGGCGCTTCCGAGAATAACTCCGCGTGGACGCTGGAGAAGGCCCGCGCGTTGTATCAATCCTACGGCGGACTTTTCGCCGAAAATAGTCCAGTTGTGGACTCCGTTCAACAACCCCCGCCGTTCACGGAACATGAACAAAGGAGCAATCCTATGCCCGCCCCGCTCTTGTTAGCTCTCGCGCCGATGCTGGCCGAGTTAATCCCCCAAATCGCCAAACTGTTTAGTTCCGGCTCGGAAGTGTCGACCCGCAACGTCGCGGCCGTCGAAGCCGTCGCCAAGACCGTTGTCACAGCGACCAACAGCGCGAACGTACAAGAGGCGATCGAACGGATGCAGGCCGATCCGGCGGTGCGCGATCAGGTGCAAAAGGCCGTCGTGACGGACCCAATCATTATGGGCCTGTTGGAGGTGGGCGGGGGTGTGGCGAAGGCCAGGGAAGCCGGCGAGCGGATGCAGCAAGCGGAAAAGTCCTTCCTCTGGAACCCGCTGTTCTGGATGAGCATTATTCTCCTACCGCTCGCGTCTTACGTCGTCTTTGCGGCCGTCACTGGCGGACATGCGCAAGCTCCATGGTGGGTTGGGGCCGGCGTCTCGGCGGAGGCGAAGGTGGGGATTATCTCCAGCGTCATTTCGCTAATCATCGGCGGGATCTGCGGTATCTGGTTTGGAACTTCCTACGGGAGCCAGAAGAAAGACGAGCGCGCGGCGAACCAATAAATGTACACCGTCGCCAAGTTCGTCCTGCAAAACCCCGGCGTTACTTCTAAAGAGATCGCGGAAGCCTTGGAGCTTCCAAGGGGGAAGGTGAGTCGGCATCTCGTCAAGTGCGAGCAATCCGGCTGGATTCGCGTCGTCGACCATAAGCACGAGAGGGGCGCGCCGACGCTGGTATGGGGGCCGTGCGAGGCGACTTAGTCCGCGTCGTCCGCTCAAGGTAGATTGGACCGCCAGATACCGCACACAGGCCGCGTAATTATAACCGGAGATTGCCATCACCACAATCATTATGGATACGCGCATCGGGATTGCGATTGCCGACACGCATACCGACTACGGGCACCAAGTCCGGAAGATCTGGCGCTGTAAGAAGGGGCCACATAAAGGCATCTTCGGCTGTGCCGGCGATGATACGGCTATAGCTCGGTTCGAGGATTGGATTTTGCGCGGCGGACCTAAACCGGAGCAAATCCTTCCGCGTCGCACAGACGACATATCGGAAAACTTTCAAGTTATCCAAATGTACGAAGGCCGAATTTATCTATGGGATCAAGCCATGCGAGGCGAAGAATCGGTATTGCCGTATGCGGCGGTCGGTTCAGGCGCTCCATGGGCGTTAGGTGCGATGGATGCGGGGGCGGATGTATTCAAAGCATTGGAAATAGCAAGCAGGAGAGATTCAGGTACTAAACCCCCTTTCACTACCATCGAGGTGTAAATGCGCGCCAAGGTATCGGACGCTGAATTCATCGAACTCTGGAGTAAGTACCAATCCGTCGCCCGTCTCGCTGAAATCATAGGAGTTGCCGAAAGAAACGTTAACGCCCGTCGCAAACGGCTGGAGATCAAATACAACAAGCAACTCAACGCCGGCAACTTCCGGGGCGAGAAGTACGCCCACATGAGACCGAGAGAACACCCCGCCCGCCGGCATTTCGAAGTCAAGGACGGAACTATAGTCGTATTCTCGGATGCCCACTTCTGGCCGGGCATTCGTTCAACTGCGTTCCGGGGGCTGCTCAAAACGATCCGCGACATGAAGCCGACGGCGATCATCTGTAATGGCGACGCGTTCGACGGGGCGAGGATCTCGCGCTATCCCCGGATCGGCTGGGATTCGACACCCACGGTCGTCGACGAGCTGCGCGCTGTCAAAGACGCCTTGGGGGAGATCTGCGAAGCCTCGCCATCGGCGAAAAGGTACTGGCCTCTCGGCAATCATGACGCCCGGTTCGAGAATCGTCTAGCATCAATGGCTCCGGAATACGAAGGCGTCTTAGGCTTCCACCTGAAAGACCACTTCCCCGACTGGGTGGCCTGTTGGTCGGTTTGGGTGAATCAGAATGTTGCGATCAAGCACAGGCTCCGCAACGGCATCCACGCAACCCACCTGAACACTGTAAACACTGGGGTTACAACCGTAACCGGCCATTTGCACTCCCTGAAAGCGACGCCGTTCTCGGATTACCGGGGCGTGCGGTGGGGCGTGGATACCGGAACGTTGGCAGATCCGAACGGGCCGCAGTTTGTCGATTACACCGAAGATACTGGGGAGCTGAATCACCGGAGCGGCTTTGCGGTGCTGACGTTCCACAAGGGCGAGCTGCTATGGCCGGAGATCGTCTACGCCAGGGCGAACGATCAGATCGAATTCAGGGGGAAGGTTTACGACGTTTCGGAATAGGATCGTGGTGTACGCAGCCGAATTTCGGGCCGGTCCACCAGTACCGAGCGCCTTCCATGTACGGATAGACTACATTATCGGACTCATACGATAAAGCGCCGCCGTACTCTTCAAACTTACCGGACGTGCAGTATCCGCCGGTAGACTCGGGCG
>Ga0065705_10104308_pt1 | contig 22022 bp, 26 predicted proteins | sample SwibulcommuniRL2_FD_59092 | JGI IMG/M metagenome (GOLD analysis project Ga0065705, IMG submission 59092) | Bulk soil microbial communities from switchgrass field near Rose Lake, East Lansing, Michigan, USA - RL2 Bulk Soil v2 (version 2) | ecosystem: Environmental > Terrestrial > Soil >...
CCGGAGCCGTAGCCGGAGCCGATCACGACAGCCAGCGAGGCGTTGTCAGGTTCTTTGCCGCTGCAACGCTGCAAGGGATCACTTCGATTGCTTCCGTGAGCGTGATCGACGGCACGCGCTCGCTAACCCGCGTGAACGATTTCTCCGATGCGCCCTTCTGCGATACTTCGTGAAGGGTGTTGGCCTCGGCCCAACGCCAGATGCGGTGAGCGTCTTTCAGGGTGATCTCCTTCCCCTTGAGTTTGCCCACGGGGGTGCCGACGTGGACGCCAGCGGAGTACGTACGGACGAGAACAACCTTGCTCTGTTTCATTGGATCTCCTCAATCTGCGCCGCCCCCGGCGCGAGTCCCTTCCCCGAACCATTCGGAGTTGGAAACACGGGAGCGGCGCAAGGGGTGTGCTTGAAATCGGAGCGGTCGCGCAGTCGCGCCTGGTCGTGGACGACGGTACGCAGCGCGCGGTTCTCAGCCCGCAGCCTCTCCGCGTCGGCGTACATCAGCGCGAGGTCGTTCTTCGCACGGACCAATTCCAGGTACAGCTCATGCCCCGTTGGGCGGTCGGCGGAGCGGCGGTCGATCATCGCGTCACAGCATCTACGGCCAGCCGCAGCGCGACGTTGAGGCTCTCGCCCTTCTTGACTTCAGCACGGAAGATGCGCGCGCCCTTCGGCCAGTGGCGTTTGCACATCCAATGATCGCGACTGCGCCCGGTCTTGCAGTCGGGTACGGGACACTCGACGCGGGCGGCGCTCAAATCGCCCTCACAATCCCGAATCCCACGGCGGCGCACGCCAAGACGATCAGCGCCCAGGCGGGCCAGGTATGCGCGGAGTAGTAGTCGGTGGCGCGATCGATGATCGAGACCTGCGGCTTCACCGCCATCAAGCGACGGAGCGCGGACGGACCGTAGTACGGCCTTCCGATGCGGTCGCGATACGCGCGGCCGTCGAGCTTGTGCTTGTAGGGATCCCAAAGTTGGGTCATATGGTTCCTCGCCCTTTCCCTGTCTGCCGTTGATGCGCAACGCCGCCAGAGAAGTTCTGCACGCCTAGATCGCGGTAGTCCTTACGCTTGCGTCGGTATTCGATGAAGTGTGACGCTCGCTCTTTCGCGCTCATCGCCACCTCCCTCTGGCGCTTACCTTGATGCTTGTGTTCCTCGCAATAGGTCTTCAGACTCACGATGTAGAGTCCAGCCTCGCCGCAGAAACATCTAGGCGGATCGAGTCGCATCAAGCAATGTTCCTGATAGCTTGTCAACTTCAGTTTTCTCCGCCTGATCTCAGCACACACATCAGGGATCAACTCCGGACCGTATCGTTCGACAAGCCGCTGTCCACGATAGGAAAAACTCAGAGCTTTGAGCATCCAATAGAGCAGCCGAGTGTCGGCCTCGGTTGGCCGAAATTGCTGCGGATCGATTGGTGGTTGCTTCACTTTCCAGCCGCCTTCATCCAGTTCCGTAGTGCCTCCCTAACGATAGAGCCTTTAGTCCTGTCGTTAGCCTTGGCGTGTTTCTGCATCGCTCGAAGATAGGTCAGTGGGATTCGCACCGAGAACAGCGTCATCTCCGGCCCGAGATGCCTCTCAATGAACTTCTTCTCGCCCTTGTTCACGTAATACCCTCCGCAACACAGAGAGTAATGCTATGTAATACGCATGTCAAGAGGAATCTAAAAAGAAAGAGCCCCCAGGGTGAGGGGGCTCTTTCCGGGGCCACCCGTGGGGGAGTAAGGCCCCTCGCACGTTCAGGGTCTGCCGTTGGCTGGAATCTACGCCGATCCTGCTCGCTTGCAACCAGGAAGATGCCCTTCGCACCATTTACACCCGTAGCACTCGCTACAGGTCACTTCCCCGCAGCTCGGGCAGACGCCGCCAGGCTGGATCGGCGGGAGGTTCACGGCGTCTGCGTGTCGATTCCAGCGGCCTTAGCCGCGAGGGCGTTCACGGCATCGCTGATGGCCGTCAGGTCGGCACCGCCGGCGATCATGTCCTTGAGCGCCAGAATGTCAGCCTGGATGCCGTCGAGCGAAGCATTTGCGTCTGAGAGCTTCTGTAGGATTTCTGCCTGTGTCGCCATGATGTCTGCTTGATTTTCGAGAATGAGGAGCAGAAGGCTCCTGTTTGAAACGAAAAGCCAGTCGTACCAACTCTCAGTCATGCGAACTTTCCAGCAACCCAAGCGATCAGAGCCGCCAGGGCCGCGAATCCTATCGCGACGACGAGCAGAACCGCCGCGAACTCGGCCACATTCCGCAGGAAGCGTTCCACGTGGAAACTACTTCGCCGGAGCCGCCAGTTTCCGCAGCGGAAATAGCACCTGGACGCCCACCTGACCAGTTGTATGGGCTCCAGTCGTGTAATCGGCGTACAGGGTGCGGCAGCCTACCAGGTAGGGCGCCGAGCCGTCCTGGGCGTCCAGGCGAAGTAGAGAGGCCGATCCAAGAAATTGGATGCCGTTCTGCCAGCGATAGCCCAAGGCGACTCCCGGCTGAAGCTGCATCGCGTACCCGAGGGTCGGGCCAGCGACCCACTCCCCGGTTATGGGTGGCTTAGTGGCGGTGCGGCTGTAGAAGTCCTTGTCCGTCGCCAACGCTGGCAGCGCGAAAAAGACGGCGAGCAGGGCTAGGTATCTCATGCGGGCTTCCCCATGCGGCGGGCTGCCGCGTATTGCCGCCCACGGTCTCCAACCCATGCGGTCTTGACCTTGTGCCTTTTCCTGTCCGCTGCGCTCCTCTGGTGCGCCCAGGAATGGCCGTCCAGAATCAGCGGTGGAAAGAGTTTCGCGATGTCCATTACTGCTACTTTCATCGGACCTTCGGCACCGGGATATCCCGGCTGATCGGAAGGATGCCGAACTGGTACAGAAGAAATACTACTACGCAGATGACGATGACCACGTTGATGATCTTCATCATCTGCGGCTGAATGAACTCCGCTCCGAACTTGTTGAGCAGGAACCACAGGATCCCGATGATCGCGAGGGTGATAACGAGCGCGATCATGGCTTAGTGCTCGGGGCCGATGCCGCCCCCTCTGACCGAGCCTCCGCTTCCTTGGTCTGCGGGATAGTTCCGCCGGTCACCCCGGCATCCTTTGCGAACAAGAGCCCGATGCCGCTGATGATCATGCCGATGGACGTTGATAGTGCTTCCGTCCCGGAGCCATCGTGGAGCGATTTGATCAGCGCCGTCAGCCCACCAAGGACGGCTGTCAATCCGGCCAAACTCGTTTTCCAGTTCTTCCCGAACATAGCTTCTGCCCCCTTTGGAATCGCCCGCTTCAAATAGAGGGCGAAAATGTAGGTCTTGACGCTCACCTTTTTTCCTTCGGCACCGGGAGCTTCTCGGCGATGCCCTGAATATGCTGGGTCGTGTCGAGCACTTTGTGCGTGGTCGCATTCCCGGTAGCTACTTGGCGAGCGATTGAGTTCAGGCTCTCCGAGAGCTTGTACGCCGCGAGCTCTTGGGCAGCGATGAACTCAGCCTTCGTCATGTAGTGGTCCGTACTGAAGGTGTGCTCGTCCTTGAAGTCCTGTCGCAGCGACCTGATGTCCTCCAAGGCTCGCTCGAGCTTCGTATTCGTTGTCGCCTGCTCTCGCCATGAGATGAACCATTGCCCCGTGTATCCGACGAACGCCGCAAGGGCCAGCCCCGGTAGCCAACGGATGAACCGAGTGAGGATCACGCGGCCGAGATCGCCGTTGTCCCCCTTGACGATTCGCATTCCGCCGTCGCCTTCGGGCACTAGACCACCACCCCCGTCCGCATCTCCTCTGCCAACCGCTGGGCACGGCCCTTGACTTGCCCGTACCAGGCAGAGTCCTTCATGTGATCCGCCGCCTCGGCGTACCGGCCGTCATTCACAGCCGCGAGGAAGTTCTGGAACTTCTTGAGTCCGCCGGCCCCGAGGTTGAACGCCATGTTCGCTACGACGTTCTGCCTGACGTCATCAACTCTCAGCCAGTTCGGGACGAGCGCAGCAGCGATCCGCTGCGCCTCGATGGCGTCCCGGTAGAGCATGTCGCCGGCCTCGCCCACCGAGATCCCCCGGTCGGACAGGTTCCGGCCGTAGCCGATGGTGATTCGCGGCGGGATGGCCGTGTCCATGTACGGCTTCAGACGAAGCCCCTCGTCGGTACGGAGCGCGGAGATCAAGGCTTCGATGTTCAAGAGCAAGGCCCCGGAGCCGAACAGATCGGGGAGAAGCAGATCGAGACGACGTTCGAGAACGCAACCGAGCGATTGCCCGAAGTGTCATAGGCGAGTACCGCGAACTCATGCAGCGTGTACGGCGCGCAGAATGAGCAGTAGCGCTGCACGGCGGCGTCGATGTCGATGCCTCGACACGCTCTGACTTCCGCGATGCCGTTGTCGCTCCACTCACAGTTGATGGAAGCGAGAAACTGGAGCGGCCCACCGGGCTCACGCTCATAAAGGTCATAGCCTGCGATGTCAACGTCTGGCACCGCATCCCAGGCGAGCGTCGGCGTCGGGCTCGCGCACGGGCTCACGTTGCCGTTGTCCACGCAGGATGGGAGCGGCACGCAGGAGACGGCGGCGAGGAGTAGCGCGGCGATCATGGTGCCCCCCGATAGAGATACCGACCCTCGCGCACGGAGCCCTGCTTGATGGCTTCTTCTTCTGCGGCTTTGACTGCGTAGTCAAGCTTCTTCTTTTTCTCCGAGTCCAGGTTGAGTGTCTTCAGTTGCAACCCGGTGAAGAACCGAAGCCACGGCTCCGGCGCTCCAGGTTCCTTCATGGATGCACGGAAGAACGCATCGGTTGTGGAGAACACCCTAGAGAGCATGGATGCTTCAAGCACAAGCCGCGCCCTCTTCTCGTTCATTAGGTACTTCGGCCTACCAGCCTTGTCGTATGTTTTCTTGAACCCAATTAGATCCTGAAGGTACTTAGGCGCATCCTCGAAAAGCGGAGCTATTGGTCCGGCACTCATCCTGGTCATCTCACGCCCACGGAACGGGTCGCGCCCTGACACCATCATGTACCAGACCTTCGGGATGGGATGGGACGACCCGATCAGTCGCTCTAGCGATTTCGTCCAGCCGCCGCTATAGATCATGTCGAGCGACCGAACCGGCATATCGACACCGTTGAGGACCGTGACGTTGCGGCCATTGCGGTCGAGCCTGAGCTTGAACCCTTCACCCTCCCACTGAGTCATTTCCTGGTTTTCATCGGCCCTGCCCATGAACGGCTTGTGGAGATTGGCAAGCCGCCCAGGTGTTCGTAGCGCGAGTTTCGGGTAAAGCTCTATGGTCTTGCGCGGGAACACAATGAATGGGAAGGCGCGACGAAGGATGTCCCTATCGAACGGGGAGAGTTCCGCGTAGTTGTAAAGGAACTCATGCACCATGCGCGCCGAATCTTCCGGCGTCATCCCCATCCGCATCCCATTCAGCCAAAGCTGGGTGCGGGTGCCGTTGTCCACCTGACCGCGTAGTGCCCTAGCCTTGGCGTACAGCGATGCCTTTTCGGCCCCCTCCTTGCCCGTGGTCTGCACGAACGACGAGGCCGACGGATCGACAACGCGAAGTTCTTCAGACAGCGTTCGCCATTGCTTCCCTGTTTTCGTCATAGCTCTGATGGCGATAGGAGCTTCCACCCCGGCGCGGACCCTGGCGGCGAGATCGGGACGGCTCAGGCCACCCACCCCAAGCGCGAGGAATGAGTGCTGGAGATTGTTATAGGCGTCGCGGACAGCACCGGCAGGGTAAGCCGGATAGGTAATACCCTTGAATAGATTGCCGATCTTGTCCCACGCCTTGACTACGACCCCAAGGTTCTTACGGAACTTCGGACTGTCGAGCAAGTCCTTCGGGGCGTCATCGAGGATGTCCGCGATGGCTTGAGGCACGAGGTAGTCCTGATCCCCCCACACCCCTCCGCCGCGAGTGACTAGGCGGGCTTTCTCTTCCGGTAGGCCGTGCTTCAGGAAGAACGGTTCCATGTCGCCTGGACGCTTTGCCTTGACGTTAGGCATGAGCGCATCGCCAACGGCCTCGCGCACGCGAAGGACGTGACTCTCGTCGCGGGCCATGGAGGTCAGTTGGCGGGCGAACTCCTGTTGCCCGTCAGAAGATAGCTTCGGCAACGTCGCCTTGATGTCATTGACTAAGACGCTCCATCCGGCGTGTTGATCCGCTGACCTACCGGCGGCACGCGCCTGTTCCGCGAGCACAGCCTGCCTACTCTCAGACAACGGCTTGAGGCTCTTCTTGTTCTCTAGAAAGTCCTCGATGATGGCTCTATCAGCGGGGGCGATCTCCTTGGCCTCGTTCAAGGCATAAACCCTTGACGGATCGTAGAACTCATCGAGCTTGAGGCCGTAGTTGGCCGTCACGTCATCCATGAGTTTCTTTTGAAAGATGGCGCGGTTTGATTGCTCGATGTGTGACCAAAGGTTCTTGGAGATGCTGTACTCGGGGATCAACTCGCCGTACATCTGACGAGTTAGGCCGCGTTCACGGGCTATAACGCCCTCACGATGAAGGGCCTTAGAAACAGACACAGCCTCAGCCAATGTCTCAAACTGCCGCTCTTTATTGACCCGCGCAGCAGGCATCAGGCCGTCCGCCACCGCCTGACGCACCATCTCTTCAGACAGAACCTCTTTGTTCTTGTAGTCCTGATGGAGATACTTCCCCTTGTACTTGTCGTATTGCTCTCCGGAGATCACTCCGTTGTGAACGTTGACTTCCCCGCGCTGATCGTAGTTCGCGGCGACGCGCTGAAATAGATCCTCCTCCTCTTTGGTGAGAGAAGGTGTCCCGGTGCCTTGCCGCCAGTCGGCGAACTTCTTCCCAAGTGCCTGCACTCCGGCCTCGCCGCTGCCGTAACGCTTCGCGAGCCGTGCTTCTTCAGCCCGAATCGCGTCCCAAGGCTGGGCCTCCCTATGAGCAGCGGCCGCAAGCGCGCTCTGGTACTCCCTGATTTTGTTGGTGACTCCGACCTTGGCATCCTCATCCAATTTCGCGATGTCAGCGAATGGGTCGAAGAGGCGCCGCATCCCATCGCCAAACGCCTCAGCGAAGCGAGCCGCTCGGCCCCCTCCAGGCGCGGACAGGACCATCGTCTTCACTGGATCGGTTAGGTTCTTGAGGACACGAGGGGAGACGACCTCGGCTCCCATGAACTTGATGCCCGTTTTCTCCAGCATCTTTGGATCGCTAGCGACTGCCGTCCTGACCCTATTCTCCAAAACCTCGCGGACCTGCCGGCGCCCGGTCTCCCGGAGAACGGCATCAGTGGATTCCGCTAGAAGTTTGTCGGTCAAGGCCAAGTCCGCAACGATGGCGTCCTTGGCGGCAAGCCCTTTCTTGGACAGGCTCAACACGCCCTTCGCCGTCGCGAACTTACCGACTGTCGATCCTCCGGCAGTCACATATGTGGTCGGGTCAAGAGCGACGTCAGCGGCGAACCCCAAAGCCCCTCGTCCCGATGGATTCACGACAGACGATATGGCTCCGAGCATTGGCGTAGCGGGAGTCACGAGGTCCGCCAGGTGCCCCAACTCTGGCATTCCGGCCCGCTCCATGACCTGCATGAACTCGCGCTTGTCGCCTTCCACTCCGGGCAGACCAGAGAACACTTCGCGAGCGACGCGGCCAGGTACAGCCGATACGCCACCACCCTTGGGGGAGAACGCCTCTTCCGCAGCGCCCGCGCTTGCGTACATGCCGCGCGAGATCAAATCGACAGCACGACGGCCAAGGCCGAGCGCACCCTGCACCTCTGGAGAATGAGCAATCGCAGCCTGGAAGGCGTCCGCGACGGACATGCTCCCGCTACCCTTCCTCGTGAGCGATTGCCGTTTGGACACAGAGATGAGGCTTTGGCGCTCGATGGGCATAGTTAGGGCTGCGGAGCGGTGGCGCTCTCAAAGGCTTCGATCATCTTGCGATTGAAGAAATTGCGAGCAAGATCACGCCCGGTCCCGAACACGCCCTCAGCGTCTAACTCTTCCTCGAAACGATTCCTGAGTTGAGTCGCCAGAACCTTCGGATCGACCCCCTGCTTGACCTGCTCCGCGAAGGGAACAAGCCCGCTCTTGGGGTCGCCGTCCCGTAGTGCAAGCGCGATTTGGACGCCCTTAGCGAAGGAAGCCTGATCCTTCTCCCCCTGCTTGGCCTTCTTCTCGTCTGGATCTTTGTGGGCTGCACGGAACTGCTCAATCTTCATGTCCCAATCGCGATTGAGTTTCATCTTCTCCAATTCAAATTTCTGGTGCGCGGCATCGTCAGCCAAGTCCTGCTCGCGCTTGAGGGTGGCGGCGTCCTTAACCAACGCTTCTTTCCTGGCCGTCTCTTGAGCAATCGCTAGAGCCTTGGCTTTCTCAGCCTTCTCGGCAAGACTACGCTCGGTCGCGGCTGCGTCCTGGCTCAAGAGATAGTTGGCGCCTTCCTTCTTTGATCTGTTTTTAGATTGCGCCACCTTCTCCTGATACTGCCGCAGTTCCGCTTTCTGCTGCGCCAGCCGATTCTGATATTGCTCGAAAGCATTCGTGCGGACGCCGCTGTTGCCACCGAGGATCGCAGCGAATGTGGAACCGGCATCCCCCACGGCCATGAGAGCCTGAGCTATCGGATTGGCCTTCTCGACTGTAGGAGCGGGCCCAGGATCTTCGGGCGCCAACAACATATCGACGAGCTTCTGACGGTCCTGCGGAGACAAGCCGCCTGTGTTCTGGACGGCTGACGGCTGAGACGGAGCCGGTGGAGCAGGAACCGATGGCCCCTGCTCCTGATTCTGCGCCTGCGCCAAGAGGTCGTAGAGGCTCGTCGGCTGGTTAGGCCGATACATGAGGCCGCTCATCGCTATCCTCCACCCAGCGCGCCGCCGATGCCGCCCACAAGCGAACTGAAGAACCCGATCTTCGCCGCCTTGATCTTCGCGTCCTGCTCCCTACGGGCCGCAGCATCCTGCACTCCGAGCGATGCGTAGCCAAGGGTCGGCTGCGTCACAAGCTGGTTGAGCAAGCCGAGGTTCTCTTGATTGCGCTGGTAGGAGTCCGCGATGTCCTGGTAGTTGAGGTTGGCCGCTCGGTTCGCTCCAGCCGACCCGATCGCAGCCTGAAGGGCCTGATTGAGCCCGCCACCGCCGAGACCGTTCCTCGCCGCTGCCGCCCTGGCCGCGTCCTGCTGCTGTTGCGTTGAGCGCGAGTTGAGTGCCTGAGCCTGAGCCAAAAGGCGAGGGTCCACGCGGCCCTGTTTCAGCAGCATATCGTAGAGATTCGCGAGTCCTACCTTTTGGGCGCCGATTCCGAACGTACCCTGGACCAAGGCTCCGGAGCCGCCGAGACCCCGATACAGCTCATCGGAAGGGTTCTGATTCGCTCGCCCCAAATACTGCGCGTTGTTGTTCCCAAAGATTGACGCAACGCTAGGGTTGGTCGCGTTGTACGGATTGTAGGTGTCCGCCATTACCCATCTCCCTTCGGAATCCGCTGTCTCACGTACTCGAGCATCGTGGCTGGGATGTCGCTCTCCGGAATCTGAATAGCCATGCTGCGATGGCCCATGACTTTGTTGTCCATTGAGTAGGTAGTCAGTTCCGCCTGGACGATGAGAAACGTAACCACTTCTCCAGTCCTGGCCTTCGGATTGTTGTTCTTGCTCATGCAAACACTCCTGACAATTGCCCGTCGTCAATGGCGGCGTTCAAGACCTGCTTGGCATTGAGGAGATCGACTCGAAGGGCATTCACCTGAGCAGCGAGGTCAGCGAAGTTGTCATTGCACTTGGCTGGATCTGCCAGAGCCGCCGTTGTGACATCAACCAAAGTAGTGTTGGCAGATCCGCCCGTGCTGTCGGTTAAGGTGGCGGATGTCGGGTTCGAGTGCGTGTGCGATGCCGTGGCGTAGGTCTGCGTGAAGGCGGCGAGGCCGGTCTGCACGAACATGATCGCGTTGCCGTCGCCGTCCGAAGTGGGGGCGCCGTACTTCGCCCGAAGAGTTGCGCCGCCGGAATTCTCGTCCCAGAGATGCCAACCTCCGGTCACATAGTGGCCGTGGTTGTAGCCGACCCCTGACATCTTGAGATTCCCCTGATCGGCGTTTGAGACCGTCTGCGAGTCAATCTGGAGCGCCTGTCCATCGGTGAGTAAGTCGATGCGGGCGTTCAAGACGCGCACTCCGATGAAGCCTGCGACCGTTGATCCGGATCCTGGAGCAATCGGAGTAGGCACCACGCACCCATACGTGTATCCAGTCGTCCGGCTTGTTGGCGAGAAATCTAGGCGAGCCACGAAGGCCGCGTTCTCTGACCCGGTGAAGTCAGTCGATTGGTCGAAGAGAACTTCGGCGCTCAGGGCGCCCATCATCGATCCGGAAGCTGAATAGTCCTTGGCGTAGAAGAAGAACGAACATCCGTTGCCTGCATAATTCCCAGCCGCCGTGTCGCGGTTAAATGCGACGTGCGGAAATATCAGTTCTAGCGAGCGGTTGTTACCGCTGTTGTCATTGTTCGGTTTGTATTCCCATGTTGCGCGGCCGGTCGTTGTGTTGAGCCCGAACGCCTGGGGGCGCCAGCTAGTCCCACCAGCTGTCGTGTAGCTGAAAAAGTCTTCGACGTTGTGATTCGTACCATCGAAGAAATCGAACTCGGTTTGCTTGATGAATGAGTGCTGGCCCGTATCGTCTCTAGTCCCACCGTTGATGTTGTAGGAGATGGCAAAGATGTTATCGAGCGTCGGAGTAAAGAGCGTCGGGCGAACGCCAGCCCGAACCTTCATCGTCGCCGGATTCGAGACCGGCCACTCAAAACCCTGGAACACACCATCTGCCGTCGTCGCGAAGGTCGGGTTGACGTTGTTGAACGTGGGCGCAACGGTGCTGAATGTGAAGCCAATCGAGGACGTGGGAGCGACCGTCTGGAAAGTAGCGCCAGCACCGAACGTGTCTATGTCGTTGTGACTGACCGGATCGTTGAACGTAACAGCCGCGCTATAGGTCTGCGTACCAGCCCAAGTGAGAGGGGCCGTCGATGAGGGAACGCCAACGGCGCCGCTTGCCGTCCCGTCGAACGCGACTAGGGTGCCGACATTTGTCACCCAGGACCGCTCCGTGGTCCCATCAGCGGCGTAGCAGACCCAGGAACGTCGCCCCGTACCAGTGCCGAGCCCGAACTTCACTTTGGCTGCACCGGCCGAGTCGGTGATCTCCAGAACCGCATCGGTGGCCGACGTCGAGTTGGCACGTTTCAGTTTGAACCACGCCCCCGTGACTGGCGTAATCGTCTTCATCGCCGAAAGCGTCTGAGCCGTTCCGTCTGCCGAATAGAAGCCGGTTTGCACGAAAGCCGTCGATGCCGCCTGAGTGTTGTTGGTCCCGACCGCTACGGTGGGTATAACCGGGGACGCCGCGAACGTCGTCACGCCGTCGTACATGACTTGGACGCGGGATGTCCCTAGTTCGTTCGTGATATCGAGGATCGGTTGGCCGGTGTAGTTCGATGCCGGAGCGATTATCAATCCCGTTGAGGCAGCATCGTTCGTGAGATCCAACCTGACGCCGCCACCGGACGCGACAGCGAGGCCGACGCCATGGGTTCCTGAGCCCCCGGTCGTGCGGCGGACCTCGAAGTTTGTGGCCGAGTCGTTCGTGACCTTAACTCGGTCCACAAACACGTGCGTCGGCGAGGCCCCGGAGGCGTCATAGGTCATAGTACCCGTGCCTCCAGGCGTCACCGTGAGGTAGTTCGTCCCGTCGTACTTGACCCTAAAAGGAGCTGCGGAAACAACAATCAGGCCGTCATCGGAAAGGCTTCGCGTGGTCAACCCACCGCTCGACCACACAGCGACAAGATCATCTGCACCGGAGCCAGCGAGGCCGGGAACACCAGCAGATGCGGAAGTCACTCGCCCGAAAACATCGACGGTGATGGTCGCGTAAGGGTACGTACCGGCCGTCACGCCAGAGGCGACGAATGCCCCATTTTGTATGATTGTCGAGACCGTACCGACCTGATCGTGGACGGCAAGACCCAACCGTTTCAGGCAGGCGAGCGTGTGCGGTCCAGCCTCCTGCTGGACCGACGCTATGGCGTTGCCGAACTTGAAGCCCATCGGCTTGCGCTCCCGCTGCGGCCGTGCCCCTCGACCTCGGCCGCGATACCTCCGACTCCTCCGGAACCAGCTCCGCTGTAACTGAACTCAAAATCGACTAGTTCGCCGGCACGACCGATCCCTACGGTGGTGCCTCTATTGCCGTCGAGACGGATCGACTGTGAACGTGAGTTCTCGGTGTTCGAAGAATCCCTATAAAGTGTTGCGATGAGCGTACCCGTCTCTCCGCTGCCGAAACTGGAATGGTTTAGTGTGGCCTTGACAATGGCGAGGTCCACCTTGTCACGGGACACCTGGCCGCTCCTCACCACCATCTCCACATTCTCACCGGTGGCTGCGTCCTGGTAGCCGCTCTCCTCCACGTACACGCCACCGTCAGACGGATGCCCGGAGAACCTGTAATGCACCGTCGAGATGAGCGCGGAGGCCATGCATGAGGTGGCCTTGGTGGTCGGTTGCCCGAGCTTCGGTCGCGCTTCGCCCTTGCTATGAGCCTGAGCCATATGGAGCGGCATCTCGCGATCGTTCAAGCCGTCCCCATCTGAGTCGAACTCGAACCATAGAATCAGGTTCTTTTGGTCCCAGCGGAGGACGGAGTTGGCAAGCGAGGAGACATTAACCTCTTGCTCCCACGCCAGATCCGTAGATACACACGCACAAATTGTTCCATTCGTGATGTAGACACCAAAGGGAGAGACCCACGCTCCACGTGGTTCTCCGGCAACCGAGAATGTCGTGTACGCATATTCCCCCACGCAGCCGGGATGGCCCTTGAGAGGCCGAGCGTCTGCACCATTGAACTGTCCGTCAACCACTCTGGGCAATTCATCTAGCGCGAGTGTTGCTCCTTCCATGAGAAGGACTAGGGTTTCGCCAACCGCCATCTGGCCGACAAGGCCATCGTGCTCATCGATCGGAAAGCTGCTCACCACGTAGAACTCGGGAAAGGACTCTGGTCGCCCAGCCTCCGAGTACCGCAACGTGCGTCGATTCGTGCGAGAGATGCCGACGATAGAGCCCTTCCACGAGATCATGGAAATAAATGCCGGGGGTTGAGTGTCGCGCGGGATCGACAGATCGCCGACAGTCATGGCTGGGACCGTAGGTGTCAACTGAACACTCACAGCGGTCTCAAACGTATCGATGTAAGTCAGGTCAGAGATCGGAACCGACACGAGGAACCCGAGATTGTCGATGGTAGCCGTCGCCCCGTCCACGATGCGGTAAATTTTCCAATGCGTCGCAGACGTGTTGTAAGTCGTCGTCCGGACCAGCGTCACCTGATTCTGCGTTGCCAGCGTCACTATGGGAGTCAACGGTGCAGGTGGACCCTCGTTGTCGTCCAGGGCATCGTACTCGGTGTAGGAATAGTAGATCCCTGTGGTGGTCGAGAAATTCGACGTCGTGGACCCATACTTGATCTGCACCGAATAGAGCGCCAATGTCGCCGCGCTCGTGCCGCTGTTGTACGTAAGAGACGCCCGAAATTGGACGAGGCTCGAATTCGCCGTCAGGACCGGCCCCGTGGCCCACGCTACGCCAGATGAGGAGCTTGTGCGCGTGGTGGTGTAAACCGTGGTCCAGGTTGTTCCGCCATCTTCCGACTGCTCGAACTTGACCGTGACGTTGTAACCAGCATCCACCCGTCCGCCAGTTCCGACGCCGCCATCAACGCCACCGCCAGCCCCGGCGTCCCCGGATAACGGAAGTCCCGCCAAATACCAGCGATAGCGGATGTACCTTGCGGCCGTCGCATCTCCCGCCCAGGTAGTGAACGTGTGTGTCGTCGTCCCCGCCGTGGAGCGGGTGGCCGAAGCGTTAGTCCCGTCGTTGGAGTCGTAGGCGTAGGTCGGGTTGTCGAAAGATCCAGAGTTCGCAGTAGGGTAGGCCACAAGCCCGGAGGTAGCAGCCGGCGTGGCGCTCAATGCGAGCTGCGGCGTTGCCATCCCCATGTCCCGTGTGGTCCCGTCAGGCTTCAGGCACTTGTTCTTGTCGTACCCGTTCCCGAGATACCAGCGGTCATCCTGATGGCAGGCGGTAAGCCTAGTCGCAGAGGCATTCAATCCAGTAATCAAAGATGAGAAGGTCCCCGAAGTCCCAGGTGTCGCCGCCACGATGGATGTACCAACTGACGCGATGAGTTTGTCGGTCCCACCGCTGTCGAATTGGCATATCGAAACCCCCTTCACCGCCCCAGACCCAGCCGAGCCAAACAGCGACCGTCCAGGCATCTTCCACGCCTGGATAGGATCGTTTTTCCGGTAGTAGGCCCCCAGCATCTTCTGAAGCTCGCCTGTCTCCAGGTCAGACGCATCCCTAGCGCCAGTCCCGGTTGAGACGTAGCCACCAGAGAAGGGGATAGGGAGGATGCTGCTCACTAGATTTCTTCCCAGTTCGTAGCGTCATAGGCCGTGAAGCGAACATTTGATCCAGCGGACAGAGCGCCCCTAACCGTGTCAACCCCAGTCCCGAGGTTATCTCCGGATGCAGGCCAAATCCGGAGGTTCTGAGCGCCATTGTTTATCACCACGACGGTCATTCCAGCGACAGCCGTAGGCAGCGTCACGGCGTCATCGACATTGGCGCATACCGAAACATTGTTGACGTCCTTCGTGAGCGCCGTGCCTCCGGCTTGCGTGTGTGTCGTAGACGCGGTGACAGCAGCAGCAACGCTTCGGACAACATTCGCCGAGAAAGTCGCATTCCCAGTGACCCCAAGAGTGCTGGATAGTGTGGCTGCGCCTGTCACGCCAAGGGTAGTCCCGACCGTCAATGCTGCGTCGAGGGCTACAGCCCCGGTAATCCTTTCTGTCCCTATGACGAGGTTGTTCTGGGTGACGGTGCCCAGACTGCCGTGCTTCACATTCCCACCCGGAAGCGTCCCCACGACGTTCAGAATGCTGAACGTGTTGGAGTAGATGCAGGAATTCCGGACATAGGTTCCGAGTTGAATCCCAATGGCGGCGTTGTACGGGGACGATGAGCTTGGAACGTCAAAGGTGTTCCCGATGACGGTCACTCCGTCAGTAATCCCGCCGGCGCCGCCGCTGTTGATCCAGACTCCATACCCCTCTATCTGCGCGAAGTAATTGTTCGTTACGGTCACGCCGCGATGATCAGTCCCAGCTCCGAATGGGTTGTTGTGGTAGACGCCAGCGTAGTTGCCCTCGAAATAGCAGTTGTCCACCGTCGTCGTGGAACTGTCCGTTGTCGAGTCGTCGTTTCTGATCGCACCGTATGTCGAGGTGTCAAAGTTGTGGAACTCAGAATCCTTGATCGTGTTCAAGACGCAGTTCGTGTGAATGTAGATACCCCAGTTCGTGTAGGCGGTGTCACGCACTGAGTTCATGATGTCGGCGTTGATGAAACGATTGCCATTGCACTGCCCAGAGGTCCCGCCGAGAGCGCTGCCAGCGGCGTCGGTCGTCCTGCCAACGTCAAAACCATAGGTGCGGCAGTCACGTATGCGGCATCGCGAGAATGTGTTGAAGTCGCTCACGGAAGCCAAGCCAACGCCGACAGCGAAATCAACGCAATTCACGTCCTCAAATAACCCCCAACGGAACAGCCGCGCCAGAATACCCATCCCTGTGCCTGCCGTTCCTGTCTGCCTGACCTTGAACCCACGAAGAACGGAGTTCTCCATCCACGAACTGCTTACCGTGGCAAACTCTCCGACGCGGATTGCGTCTCCAGTGCCCTGATAGAGAAGAGTCGTTCCGCCCTCACTCGCAAAAGTGGGGCCTACGCTTGCCGTCTCCTCGTTTCCTCCTCCAGAACCCTCGAGGACAAAGTTCGTTGTGTAGCGAGTGTTGATGTCCAAATTGAGGCCGATGGACCCGGCCCCAAGATCAAAGACCCCAGGGATCATCTTGACTTTACCGCGAGAGCCCACGGGGAGATCGTTCCAGGCCGCGAGGATCGCCGCCCCAGGCCAAGGATCGGCCGCAGTGCCGGTCCCGCTGGCAGCGAACAGATGCGCGTATCGCACCTCGTAGCTGACCTGATCCTCGCCGCTGATGTTCCCGGTGTCGGTGTAGACCGCAATCGGGGTCGCCGCGCTGGAGCGAACCAATTCCCATCGCGCAATGCCCTTGTGGAAGTACCTGTACCTGCCGTTCCCATCGGCCTGGACGGTGTTGTTCGTCGCGGCCGTCGTGTAATCCATCGTCGTGTAGATCGTCAGCCCAGCGCCGTCGTAGTTGGGGGACGTGATCCCGGTATCCTGCCCAAGATTGACGAGCAGATCCCCGGCCGACAACGACATCGCCGTGATCGTCAGCGTCGTCGAAGTCACCGCCGTCACGGTGTTGTACTTGCTCGTGTCGGTCCCGACGATGAACTTATCGTTCGCCGCGAAGCCATGGCCTGCTCGGACGGTCGCCGTGGTCCCGCTTGATCCAGACGCCACCTGAGCCCCGACCTCATAGGCCGTGACTAGATACGACGATCCGAAATCAGGGTCGCTGTTGACGGTGTTTATGAATACGCGGCCTTCTCGTACCATCGCCTACTCCCAATCCGTCTGCTGCCCGTGGCAGTCATCGACGATGAGTTCGTGAAGGAATCGCTCGGCTCGCGCGTAGGCTGGAGCCGCCTTCGCGGTCGCGTAGCGGTCAGCGGTGAAGCCCTCTGCCGACGCCTGTATGAACCCGACCACTTCCGATGGAACATCGACGAGGGTGCCCGACGAACTTGGATACGGAACCCTTGCGTAGTACGTCAGAACCCCAGTGGGATACATCGCAACCCAGGATGCACCAGGCGAAGCGTCGAGGTAGATGATGCCGTTGACGTTCGGGTTTGCTCCGGAGTAGTAGCAGGGTGATCCTCCCGTGTTCCCGCCGGATGTTTCCTTGAGAAATGTTCCCCACGGAAGGAACGACAGCCTGCCGACCTCGACCAGCGAGGCATTGTAGAGGAGCAGGTTTCTGGCGGCCTTGAACGATGTGTCAAGCGCGTAGTCTCGCGTCCCTGCTGCGAACGTGAGCGCCGAATCGTGAAGCGCCCAATTCCACGTCCGCGTGTTGAGTCTGTCTATCGCCCGCCGTATCCCTGCCGCTGCCGTCTCCAGCACCTCTTCGTCGGTAGGCATGAGCACGTAGCCCGCGACCATCTTCTGAATCGTCTGGTACGTGTCGGTGAGCGGCGTTGGAGCCCAAGTGGATTCCGACATCTCATTCCTCCACGAGCGCAGCGCGCAGTTCGTGAGGCGCCCCTATGGGGAACTTCATCATGTCAACGTTGAACTTGGCCGCGATGGCCGACCGCGTGATGCCGGGAAGGTTCCTGTTTATGATTCGCTCGAAGGTGTGACGCCATCCCACCATGACGACCCGGCCCTGCATCTTGCGCTTGGCGACCGGGATCATCTGAATCACAACCCCGTCGGGCCGCATCTCCCAGCCCAAGTCTTTCGCCATGACGTGAAGCATGGCGTTGAGGTAGTCCGGGTCCGTCTTCGGATACGTGCGAGTCTGAATCGAAACGTCGTCCATGTCTGCCTGCGACCAGTCCACCTCGACAAGCCTGGTCACGACGGACCACTGCTTGAACTCAGGCACGAGGCCCCGGTCCATGGAGCAGATGTGCGTCTCGTGCCAGAAAACGCCCTGCCGCAACGCCTGATGAGGGTGCCACGCTCCCATGCGCGTAGCCACGTCAAACCTCAGATCTGGGCACAACTCGAAAAGGCCGCGCTCGATCACGGATGCGTCTATCGTCTTACCGACCGACATGCTCGACCTCCAACGACTGGACCGTGGTCCGCCACATGCTCATGCAATTGTCGAGGCCGAAGCCTTCGTCGAGCCAATATCGAGATACCTCGCCCCTAGGGAGCCCTGCTACGTCGTCGATAACGGAATGCCAGTCCCTATCGACCACCTCGCCCCAGGCCCCAGCGGGTCGGGCGTGGTACACGCCTACGTTGGTCGTCACGAGAGGAAGGCCGCATAAGCCCATCTCGATGCCTGCTAGGTGTTGCGTCTCCTGCTGCGACGTGCAGACGCCGACAGCGCAGGATCGCGCCAGCAATGCGAGATGATCCTGATTGATGGACCTGAATACGAGCGCCGCCTCGGGGACTTCGGCCTCGTCTTTCATAACGAATATCCATGGCCGAGCGGATTCGGCTGCGAGTTTGCGCGCCAAATCGAAGCCCTTGACCCGATGGCCCGAGCCCACCCAAAGAACGGCATCGCTTGGAATTTCCGGATCGACCGGACCGGGCTTGAAGATGCTGGGGTCAACACCGATGGGGATGATCCTGTACGAAGCGTTTGCCAGTTCCGGGTACTCGCTCCGCGTGTACTCCGTGTTGAACACCACGAGCCTGGAGGCGCAGCACGATTCGATGAGATTCGGCCGCACGAACGGAAGGTGGTAGGGGCCGAGAATGTCCTGCACCAGAGAGATCACGGGGCAAGGCACGTCGAGCGCCCTGAAGAACGCCGCGTTGCGGATGATGTAATCGGGCGGATTGACTGCGGCCTCGGCCTCGATCACTTCGGCGAGGCCCGCGTAGGTTCCAGTCGTCTTGTCGATCAAGCCGGGTATGGCGTTAAGGAGCCGATGCCAGAACGTAGTTGTCCCTGGGATCGTGCTCAGTTGATCGTTGACAAGCCATCCCGTCATAGAAGTAGGGGAGGGGTTGCCCCCTCCCCTCTCACTTCTAGGTCGCGGAGTACATCTTGACGACACGGTTGCCGTCGATCAGCCCGGCGCCGAAATTCGCGTGCCAGGCGAAGCTGTTGACGTTCTTGTACGGGGAGTTGACGTCGTTGAGGATGATCTCCGGGTTCATGTCCTGGAAGGCCATCGCGCCCACGCCTCCATCGGCGTAGATGATCGCGACCTCCTGGGATTGAGTCTGGAGCAACGTCGTGTAGTTCTGAGTCACGACGACGGCGGTCCGGTAGATCGAACCGATGTAGCCGTTGACCCACTTCTCCTGGCCCATCGGGCCGGGAACCTGCACGACGCTGTTCGACCAGGACATACGCAGAGTCGTGAACTCGGTCACGAGATCCTGCTCCTGGTCGGGGGTCACGACGGCGGCGTAGTGACCCTGCGGGATGCCTTCGACGTTCGTGAAACCCTTCGCGAGTGCCGCGAAGAGCGTCTTGGTGGCCGCCGTGATGCCGGCGGCGCCGAAGACGTTCGTCATCAGCGTGGACGATGACGTGGAGGCCCCGGTCGGCGTCATGTCGGCGTAGAGCCGATTCGTCGTCAGAAGAGCCTTCGAGAGAACGAACCTGTCGAGCGAGAACGCGGCACCGTCGCGTAGCCTCTTCAGGAGCTCCTGACGGAGACCCGGAACGGCAGCGTACTCGTAGAGGGTGCCGACCTTCGTGAACTCACCGAACTCCGCGATGGTGATGTCCGTCGAGGTCTGCGTGATCGCTGTGATCTCGTTCGCCGTTGTCGAGGCTTCGGTGATGGCCGCCTGACCCGCTCCAGAATACGACGTCGGGAAGGTCGGGGCTGCGAACGAGATGAACCGGCCGATGTTGCCGGAGCCCTTGGGGATGACTGCCTTGGTGGTGAATTTCTGGTGCTGAAGTTGGTACTCCAGGTCAGAGACGAAGTTCTTGTTCAGCCAGGTTGTCAGTACGGCATTCGCCGCACCGGAGGTGACGTGTGCCATTTCTCATTCTCATAGGACATTCTCACGCAACCAGGCATCGGCCTCGGCTGCGGTCATGTCCGCAAAGGTCTTGGGTTTGGGTGGCGGTGAGGGGACTCCCCCCGAACCGGACGGAGCCTGCGCCTTCTTGGCTTTGGCAAGATCCGCCGTCGCCGCCGACTTCTGAGCGACCATCGTCGCGTGCCCCGCCTTCCACTTCATCTGCATGGCTTCCGCTTTCACCACGGTCGCTACCGCCGTGGCTATCTGTCGGGCCAAAGCCGGATCAGTGGTCTCTTGCGCGGCCTTGATCTGGTCTACGTACTTCGGAGCGATCTCGGCAATCTCCTTGGCAAGCTCTTGCACCCATGGGCCGTCCATCTGCGCCACTGACTCGGCTACAGCTTGGGACACTTCGGCTGCTTGACGCCTCGCCTCGGATTGCTCGATCCTTCGCTCCAACTGCGTCAGACGATCCACCTCGGCTTCCGATTGCGGCTCGTAAGGCTCGCTCGTGGCTGGAGGTGAGTTCAATTTCTGTTCTAGGAAGCCGAGCTTGCCCGCGAGGCGCGAATTGTGCGCCATCAGCAGGGCGATCTTGGCCTCCATGGCTTCTCTCGAAATGTTGTCGCCCTCGCGTTCTGAGGCAGCGAGGTCAACCTCAGGAACCGGCTCAACCGCAGGCGGCGCCTCCTCCGTAGGGGCAGCCTCTTCAGCGGGAGCCTCGGGCTCGGGCGTATCCGGCCCAGGCTCAACAGGCGGCGCCTCCTCGTGGCCGACGATCTGCCCCTCAGGAGTCATACTGTTGAGCAGGGCGTCGAGCTCCTCGGAGGTCTTGTCGCCGAAGAGTTTGCCGTTGTCGCTCGCTGAAACGATGGTGTCAGTCACCGGATGTCTCCCGGCTCAGGATCTCGCCAGCGTCCCGAACCTGCTTCCTCAAATGAGTCTTGATGTCCTTGAACGTATTGATCCTTTCGGCCGACGACAGCATCGTGGTTTCCGTCGAGACGTCGAGTTTCGCGTCCGCGCCGCGTTCCAAGTACGCGATGAACTTCTCGAAGTACGGGCACCGAGCGAACTCCAAGATTTGATGGATCTCGGTCAGATCGGCAGCGTCGTCGTCCTGCTCCGGCTCGAAATACTTTCGGAACGGGTTGATCATCCCGCCGCCCCTGTGAGTTGAGCCACCGGCGCGATCGGCTGCGGCGCAACCGCTACCCCGTTCTGGGCAGGACCACCCTGCCCGCCAGCCTGAGACATCATCTGGGTCAGCGCTACGTTCTGCTGCATGGCTTGGAGATTCCCGATCTGCGCCGCAGCCTCCGGAAGATTAAGGATGTCCCCGACGATCATCTGCGCCAGTTCCGCATTCGGCATCATGGCTTGGAATGCCGGGAAGGCCGTGCCGAACTGCGCGAGCGTCTGGAGAGACATCAGTTTCTCTTGGTTCGACATCGCATTCCGCGATCCGACGAAGCGGACGTCGAACTCTTCCAGCATGTCTCCGATCCAAAAAGGAGCCGGGACCTCCCCGACGCGCTTCGCGAGATCGTCGGTGTCTTCTAGGAACTGCTGATTCCTCTTGATCATCGCCTTGGCGATAGGGGGGAGACACTCCGATTCCAAGATCATTCCGGCAAGCTCGGGGCGATCCAGAGCCATCTGCACCCGGCCCTGATACCCGGTCGCGGATTCCCGGTCAGGACCCTGCTCGCCCTGGATCGCCCCCAGAGCTCCCGACCCACCCTGAATTTCTTGTTTGAGGCCGGTGAGCATGTTGAAACCGTTCATCACGTTGGCGTCGTAGCGGAGCGTCCCGATGGACGCCGGGCCGCCCCTGACTGGAATCGGGAGATCGGCCTTCCATTCCCGCAGTTTGGCGACATCGAACTCTGCGTCAGAATCGTAGGCGATTGGGGGATGCACCTGCCGAACGATTGCTTCCGCGAGAAGGATCTTGATGGCATCGGCAAACGATTGATCGAACCGGACGACTTCGGCGGGCGAGATACCGTAGAAGCGACCCTGGACTGGGTTGATGATGAGCGTGAAGAATGGGAGCCGGGAGTCGGTGAGAGGCCAGTCGCGAGCACGGACGATGGTCTGGTTGAGGATCGTCACAACGCCGCGAGTGATCTTCCTGCCCGTCTCGTCATCCCTGATGTCCACGTCGTCGGGAATGTCCCCCCAATAGTCGTACCCGATCATCTCCTTAAAGCCTGGAATCGGATCGGCCTGCGCCGGTTGGTCAAGACCAGCTCGGAAACTAGTCTGTGGCGGGCTCACGGCTGTTCCGACGGGACCGCCAATGG